>Ga0308175_100000056_pt1 | contig 90154 bp, 82 predicted proteins | sample PhyCR1_3_FD_203893 | JGI IMG/M metagenome (GOLD analysis project Ga0308175, IMG submission 203893) | Soil microbial communities from UC Gill Tract Community Farm, Albany, California, United States - DLSLS.C.R1 | ecosystem: Environmental > Terrestrial > Soil > Agricultural land | place: USA...
TCCTCCCGCGAGGTCGTGCCGCTGAGGACGAGGATCGTCTCCAACCCGGCGGCCTTGCCGCCGGCGATGTCGGAGGAGACCCGGTCGCCGACCATCGCGACCTGGAGGTTGCGTGGTTCCTTTCGGGCGCTATCCGTCCGAAAGGAACCACGCAACGCCTCCATCGCCATCTCGAAGAGGTGGCGCTCGGGCTTGCCGGCGATCTCGGCGCGGCGCCCGGAGGCGGTCTCCACCGCCGCCAGCACGGCGCCGGTGCCCGGCAGCTCGCCGCCGGGGTAGGGCATCGTCGGGTCGCGGCTGGTGGCGACGAGGGCGGCGCCGCGTTCGAGCGCCCGCTTCGAGGCCAGGAGCTCGCCGTAGTCGAAGCCGCGGTGGCCGGAGACGACGACCACGTCGGCGTCCCAGGCCGCCTCGCCCTCGAGCAGCCGCGCCCCGGCCGCCGCGACCATCTCCTGCAGCGCCGGGGCGCCGATCACGAAGGCGCTGCCGCCGGCGCCGGCCACCTCAGCCGCAAGCCGCGCCGTGACCATCCCGGCGGTGACGATCTGCCCGGCGCCCACCTCGACTCCGAGCTCTCCCAGCCGCTCCGCGTAGGCGGCGGGTGGGCGACCCGGGTTGTTGGTGACGAAGACGATCCGCCTGCCCGTCTCGAGCAGCGTCCGCAGCGCCTGCGCCGAGCCCGGCACCGGCTCGCGGCCGATCCAGACGACGCCGTCGAGGTCGACCAGGAATCCGTCGAAGCGGTCGGCGAGGGGCACGGGCGCACCTTACGCGCCGGGATCGATAGCGTGCCGGGCAGTGAGCGCCAACGGACCAGTCGTCGTCGCCACCGACCTTCACCGCCGCTACGGCGAGGGCGATACCGCCGTGAACGCCCTCGACGGCGTCACGACCAGCTTCGAGCGCGACCGCTTCACCGCGATCATGGGCCCCTCCGGCTCCGGCAAGTCGACCCTGATGCACATCCTCGCCGGCCTCGACAAGCCGACCTCGGGCCGGGTCGAGCTCGACGGCGTCGACATCACCAGCCTCGACGACGGCGAGCTGACCCAGTTGCGGCGCGACAAGCTCGGCTTCGTCTTCCAGTTCTTCAACCTGCTGCCGGTGCTGACCGCGGAGGAGAACCTCGTCCTGCCACTCTCGATCGCCGGCCGCAAGCCGGACAAGGCCTGGGTCAAGCAGCTGATCCGCACCGTCGGGCTCGAGGACCGGCGCACCCACCGCCCTGCCGAGCTCTCCGGCGGCCAGCAGCAGCGGGTCGCCGTCGCCCGCGCCCTGGTCAGCAAACCGGCCGTCGTCTTCGCCGACGAGCCGACCGGCAACCTCGACTCGAAATCGAGCGCCGACGTGATGGCGCTCCTGCGCCAGGCGGTGGACGAGTTCGACCAGACCGTGGTGATGGTCACCCATGACCCGACCGCCGCCGCCCACGCCGACCGGCTGATCACCCTCCAGGACGGGAAGATCGTCAGCGACGCCGCCCCCGGCTCCGCCGACGACGTGATCGAGCTGCAGAAGCGGCTTGACTAGCCTCGGCCTCAAGAGCCTCTGGGCTCGCAAGGTCCGCGCCTTGCTGACGAGCTTCGCCGTCTTCCTCGGCGTCGCCTTCGTCGCCGGCTCTTTCGTCCTCACCGACACGATCTTCGCCGCCTTCGACGAAATCTTCGAAGAGTCGCTGAAGGGGACGAGCGTCGTGATCACGGCCGAGAACCCGGTCGAACAGGAAAGCGGCGAAATCCCCACCGTCAGCGCCTCGCTGCTGCCGAAGGTCGTGCGGACGCCGGGCGTCAAGGAAGCGGCGGGGGCGATCTTCACCCCCGGCGCCTTCTTCGACGCCAAGAACGAAAAGATCGGCAACAAATTCGCGCCGAAGTTCATCTCCTCGACCCTGCCCGGGCAACTGGAGTCGCTCAAGTACCTCGAAGGGCACGCGCCCCGCGGGCCGACCGAAGCCTCGCTCGACAAGGCGGCGGCCGAAGACGCCGGCCTCGCCGTCGGCGACACGATCAAGCTGATCGGCCAGGGGAACCTGCAGGCGTTCAAGCTGGTCGGGCTGACCCAGCTCGGCAACGCCTCCTTCGGCGGCTCCTCGATCGCCCAGGTGACGCTGCCGGTCGCCCAGCGCCTCACCCACAAGCGGGGCCGCTTCGACCAGATCTCAATTGCCGCCGACGACGGGGTCTCCTCGGCGGCGCTGAAACGACGCATCGCCAGGCAGATGCCGGGGGGCGTCCGGGTAGAGACCGCGCAGGAAAGCGCCGACCGCAGCTCCAACGAAATCAAGGACGCCCTCGGCTTCCTCCGCACCTTCCTCCTCGTCTTCGGCTTCATCGCCGTCTTCGTCGGCTCCTTCCTGATCTTCAACACCTTCTCGATCACGGTTGCCCAGCGGATCAGCGAATTCGGGATGCTGCGGACGCTCGGCGCCTCGCAGCGCCAGATCCTCACCACGGTGATGGTCGAGGCGATGGGGGTCGGGCTGCTCGGCGCCCTGCTCGGGATCGGCGGCGGCTTCGTGATCGCCGCGGCGATCAACCGCCTCTTCGAAGCGATCGGGATCGACCTGCCGACGACGGGCCTGGTGTTGGAGCCGCGGACCGTGGTCGTCGCGCTCCTCGTCGGGCTGCTCGTGACCCTGGTCTCCTCGCTGATCCCGGCCCTGCGCTCGACCCGGGTGCCGCCGATCGCGGCGCTGCACTCTTTCCGCCCGACCCCGACCCGCAAACGCCGCCTCGTCTACCTGGCGCTCTCGCTCCTGCTCGGCGCCGCCGGCCTCGGGATGGTCCTGCTCGGGCTCTTCGGCAGCGGCAGCGCCGGCACCCGCGCCGGGTTGATGGGCGGCGGCGCGGTCGCCGTCATCTTCGCCGTCTCGCTCTTCAGCCCCCGCCTGGTGCCGCCGCTGGCCGCCGTCGCCGGCTGGCCGCTGGAGCGGCTGCGGCACCTGACCGGGCGGCTCGCCCGCGAGAACGCCGAGCGCAACCCCAGCCGCACCGCGGTGACCGCGGCGGCGCTGATGATCGGCGTCACCCTCGTCGCCTTCGTCACCGTTTTCGCCGCCGGCATCAAGAGCACCGTCGCCCAGGTCGTCGACGAAAACTTCGCCGGCGGGTTGGTGATCCAGAACACCGATGGCTTCTCGCCGATCCCGAACGCGACCGCGAGGGCCGCCGAAAAAGTGCCCGGCGTCGAACTGGTGGCCTCGATCCGGGGCGCGGAAGCGAAGCTGCTCGAAGGCGGCCGGCCGGGGTCGAAGGCCAAAGTCGACGCCCCCTCGCCCGAGATCGGCCAGACCGTGAACATCGAATGGGAAAAGGGCGGCCCGGAGACGCTCCGCAACCTCGCCGACGACGAGGCGGTCGTCTCCGGCGACTTCGCCGACGCCAACGGTCTCGACGTCGGCGATCGCTTCCAGCTGCTGACGCAAACGGGGGCGCGGCCGCGCTTTCGGGTCGCCGGCCGGTTCGACTCCAAGCTCGGGGTGCTCGGCAGCGTCGTCGTCACCCAGCGGGTGATGGCCAGGGACTTCGACCAGACCCAGGACCTGACCGACTTCGTCGAGCTCGAAAAGGGGGCCGACCCCGAGCAGGTCCAGGCGCTGCTCAGCAAAGGCGTCGAACTCGCCTTCCCCGTCGCCGAAGTCCTCAACCAGGAAGAACTGAAGGAAAACCGCGAAGAAGCGGTCAACCAGCTGGTCAGCCTGGTTTACGCCCTGCTCGCCTTCGCGATCGTGATCTCGCTCTTCGGGATCGCCAACACGCTGGCGCTCTCGATCCACGAACGCACCCGGGAGCTGGGGATGCTGCGGGCGATCGGGATGTCGCGCCGCCAGGTGCGGACGATGATCCGCTACGAGGCGGTGATCACGGCCTTGATCGGCGGCATTCTCGGCCTCGTCCTGGGCTTAATCTTCGCGACCCTGATCGCGCAGCCGCTGAAGGACGAAGGCTTCACCCTCTCCTATCCGGTCGGCTCGCTGATCATCCTCCTGGTCCTCGCCGGCCTGGCCGGCGTCCTCGCCGCGATCATCCCGGCACGCCGCGCCTCGCGGTTGGACGTGCTCGAGTCCCTCCAGTACGAGTAACCCCTCAGCGAGGGTCGATCCGGCCGTCCCGCAGCTCGAGGATCTCGTCGAACGCCTCGGGGTCGTGCAGCTCGTGGGTGATGACGAGGACGCCGGGGCCGTCTTCGTGGGCGAGGGCGGCGAGGTGGCGCTGGAGGGCGGCTGCGCCGTCCGGGTCGAGATGGGCGGTCGGCTCGTCGAAGATCAGGAACCTCGCCTCGGCGAGGAGGAGGCGGGCGGCCGCGATGCGCTGGCGCTGGCCACCGGAGACCATCGCCCCGGCCTCGCCGACCTCGGTCGAGAGGCCGTCGGGAAGGGAGGCGAGCCACCCGCCGAGGCCGACGGCTTCGAGCGCCGAGACGATTTCCGGGTCGCCCGCCCCGCCCCGGCCGACGGCGACGTTCTCGCGCAGTGAGGTCGTGAACAGGTAGGCGTTCTGGGGGCCGAGCCGCACCACCGCCCGCACCTCGTCGCCGGCAGCCTCGCGGACGTCGACGCCGCCGATCTCGACCTCCCCCTCGTCGGGGTCGCGGAAGCGGACCGCCAGCTCGGCGAGCGTGCTCTTGCCGCTGCCGCTCGGCCCCAGCAGGGCGACGGCGCGGCCGGTCGGCAGCCGGAGGTCGGCGCCGTCGAGCAGCCAGGGACCTTCGTCCCCGTAGCGGAAGCGGATGCCGCGCATCTCGAGGCCGCCGATCGGTCCGAGCGGGCGCGGTCGGGTCGGGTCGGAGACCGGCGCCGGTCGGTCGAGAACCTCCTCCAGGCGCGTCGCCGCCGAGGCGCAGGCGTCGATCGAGGCCGCGGCGGCGCCGAGCGGGGAAACCGCCTCGAAGGCGCCCATCGCCAGTAGCGCCAGCGCCGCCAGCATCACGCCCGCGAGGGCGCCGCTCTCTACGGTGGGAATCGCCACCGCGGTCATCGCCACGGCACCGGCGGCGGCGAACGCGGTGCCGAGCCCGACGGCGAGCCCGCCGCTGACCGCATCGCGTCGCTGCAGGCGGGCGAGGCCGTCGCTGTCGCGCTCGCTACGGGCGATCCAGTCCGCCTCGCGCCCGGCCATCGCCAGCTCCGCCGAGCCCGAGGCGATCTCGACCAGGTCGGCCTGCAGCCTTGCCTTCGCGGGACCCTGGCGGCGGCCGGCGCTGCGGGCCGACCAGCGGGTGAGGGCGGGGACGAGGAGACCGCCGGCCAGCAGCACCACCAGCAGCGTCAGGCCGGCGGCGGGCAGGATCAGGGTGGCGACGAGAACCGACACGGCGCCCGCCAGGAGCGCCGCCAGCGGCGGGCCGAGGCCGCGCAGGTAGAGGTCCTGGAGTCGGTCGACGTCGCCGACGAAGCGGGCCAGAAGGTCGCCCCGGCGCAGGTCGGCGAGGCCGGCCGGGACCAGGGGGACGAGGCGGGCGAAGAACCGGGCCCGCAGGTCGGTGAGGGTGCGGAAGGCGAGGTCGTGGGAGACGAGCCGTTCGGCGTAGCGGAGGAGGGCGCGGCTGATCCCGAAGAAGCGGACGCCGACGATCGCGACCCCGAGCGAGAGGATTTCCGGGTGCTGGGCGGCGCGGCTGATCAGGTAGCCGGAGGTGGTGAGGAGACCGACGGCGGCGAGCACCGCGCCGGCGGCGAGAAGCGCCGAGAGCGCGACGAGGCGCCACCGTGGCCGCGTCGCCCCCACCGCCCGCCAGAGCGCGCCGCGAGGCGACTTAGTGAACCTATGGTTGACAAACTCGCCTCGCCTCACGCCGCCACCGCCTCGGGCGCGGCCGTGCGCGCCTCGTGGAGGAGGCCGTCGCGCAGTTCGACGACGCGGTCGGCGCGGCGCGCCATCTCGGGGCGGTGGGCGACGACGACGGCGGTGCGGCCGGCGGCCAGCTCCTCGACCGCGGCGGCGATCTCCAGCTCGGTCTCCTCGTCGAGGTTGGCGGTCGGCTCGTCGAGCAGCAGCAGCGGGGCGTCGCGGAGGAAGGCGCGGGCCAGCGCCAGCCGCTGCGCCTGGCCGGCGGAGAGGCGGCGGCCGCCCTCGCCGACGCGGGTCTCGAGCCCGCCGGGAAGCGAGGCGACGAGGTCGGTCAGGCCGGCGCGCCGGAGGGCCTGGGCCAGCTTGGGTGCGGTGGCCTCCGGCGCCGCCAGCCTGACGTTCTCCTCCAGCGTGCCGCTGAAGACGGTGGGGCGCTGTGGCACCCAGGCGATCCGCCGCCTCCACTCGGCGGGATCGAGCAACCGGAGGTCGACCCCGGCGCAGGCGATCGACCCGGCGGTGGGGTCGGCGAGCCGCATCAACAGGGACAGCAGCGTCGACTTGCCGCCGCCGCTGGGACCCGTCAGGGCGAGGGTCTGGCCCGGCAGCAGAGTGAGGTCGAGACCGCGCAGGACCTCGTCCCGCCCCGGGTGGGTGAAGCGGACCGCGTCGAGGACGAGGTCGGCGCGGGCGGGGTCGGGGGTCGGGTGCGGCCGCGCCGGGACCGAGATTGCGGCCGGCTCGTCGAGCACCTCGAAGATCCGCTCCGCCGCCGCCATCCCGTCGGCGCTGGCGTGGAACTGGGCGCCGAGGCGGCGCAGCGGCATGTAGACCTCGGGGGCGAGGATGAGGACAGTCAGCCCGGCGGTCAGTCCCAGCCTGCCTTCGGCGAGCTGGATCCCGACCGTCGCCGCGACCAGGGCGACGCCGATCATCGCCAGCAGCTCGAGCACGAGGGCGGAGAGAAAGCCGACCCGCAGCGTCGCCATCGTCTCCCGGCGGTAGGCCTCGCCTGCGGCGGCGACCGCCCGCGTCTGTGCCGCGGCGCGGCCGTTCGCCCGCAGCGTCTCAAGCCCGCCGACGAGGTCGAGGAAGCGGGCCCCGAGCCACGAGAGGCGCTGCCAGCGGCGCCGCGTCGAGCGCTCGGCGATCCTGCCGATCAGGATCATGAAGACGGGAATCAGCGGCGCGGTGACGGCGAGGATCGCCGCCGCCTCCCAGTCGCGGGGGACGGTCCAGGCGAGGATCGCGATCGGCGCCAGGGCGGCGAGCACGACCTGGGGGAGGTAACGGGCGAAGTAGGCCTCGAGCGCGTCGACGCCCTGAACCGCAGCCGTCGCCAGCTCGCCCGAGCGCTCACCCTGCAGGGCGCCGGGACGGACCAGGAGCAGGTGGCGGACGAGGCGGGATCGCAGCTCCGCCATCGCCCGGGCGCCGCCGATCCGCCCGCTCGCCTCGAAGCCGGCGTCGACGAGGCCGCGGCCGAGCGAGATCGCCGCCAACCAGAGCAGCTGCGGGGTGACCTCGGCGAGCGATTCGCCGCCTCCGAAGACGCCGGCGATCACGTGGGCCAGCAGGGTCGCCTGGGCGACCAGCAGGACCGTCGCCAGCAGCCCCAACACCGCGGCGGCGCCGAGATGCGCCCGGGCGGCGCGGCTCGAGCGGGTGAGGCGGCGCTGGGTCAGGCGCGCTCGCGAGCGCGAGTCAGGGTCCGGTGCCGGCGGGCTCACCCGGACCCTCCTCCTGCTTCTCGGCGCCGCGGGCGCGGTCGATGTCGGCCTTCGCCTGCCGGACCACGCCCAGGGGTGAGGAGCCGTTGCCGTTGCCGTCGGCCGAGACCCGTTCGCGGAAGACCCAGTAGGTCCAGCCCTGGTAGACGAGGACGACCGGGACCAGCAGCACGGCGACCACCGTCATCACGGTCAGCGTGTAGTCGGAGGAGGCGGACTGGCTCAGCGTCATGTCGAAGGCGGAGCTGGTGCTGGAGACCATCGTGTGGGGGAAGAGGTCGAGGAAGAGAGCAAGGAAGAAGGTGAGGATCGCGGCGGTGGTGGCGAAGAAGGCCCGTTTCGCATCGACCGCGGCAAGCAGCGCGGCGGCGGCGAGGACCAGGGCCGAGACGGCAGCGAGGATCGCCGAGCCGAGGTCGACGCCGCCGCCGTGGGAGGCGACGGTCCAGGCGAGGAAGGCGATCCCGAGGACGGCGGCGACGGGGGTCGCGCGGCCGGCGATCGCCCGCGCCCGCTCGCCGATCGCGCCGGTGGTGCGGAGGTCGAGGAAGATCGCGCCGTGGGCGAGGAAGATCGAGAGCGTCGCCAGCCCGCCGAGCAGCGCGTAGGGGTTGAGGAGGGTGAAGAGGGTGCCGGTGTATTCGTGGTCGGCGTCGATCGGGACCCCGTGGACGATGTTCGCCCAGCCGACCCCCCAGAGAAGCGCCACCGCGGCGCTGCTGCCGATCATCGCCCACTCCCAGTTCCGCCGCCCCCGCTCGGTCTCCGCCTTGCCCCAGAACTCGAAGACGACGTTGCGGACGATCAGCGCGACGAGGATCAGGAAGAGCGCCAGGTAGAAGCCCGAGAAGAGGGTCGCGTACCACTGCGGGAAGGCGGCGAAGGTGGCGCCGCCGGCGACCAGCAGCCAGACCTCGTTGCCGTCCCAGACCGGCCCGATCGAGTGGATCACCGCCCGCCGCTCGGCCTCCGTCTTGCCGACCGCACGCAGCAGCATCCCGACCCCGAAGTCGAAGCCCTCGAGCACGAAGTAGCCGAGCCAGAGGATCGAGATCAGGGCGAACCAGAGCGCTTGCAGGAAGGTGTAGGCGTCCATGGTCAGTAGGCGAGCGCCAGCTCCTGGGCGGGCTCCTCGGCTTTGCCGGCCTCGACCGGTCCTTTGCGGACGGTCTTGACGAAGACGCGGCCGGCGATCGCGGCGAGAACGCCGTAGAGCAGGGTGAAGCCGACCAGGGTGATCCAGATCTCAGCGGCGCTGACGCTGGGCGAGTTGGCGACGTTGGTCTTCAGCAGCCCGAACACCGCCCACGGCTGCCGTCCCATCTCGGTGAACATCCATCCCGTGGCGCTGGCGACGAAGGGCAGCGCGGTGGCCGGGAGGGCAAGGCGGAGGAACCACTTCGACTCGCGCAGCCGCCCGCGGCGCAGCAGCCACCAGCCCCAGCCGGCGAAGGCCAGCATCGCGAAGGCGCAGCCGAGCATCGCCCGCCAGGTCCAGTAGGTGATGCCGACGATCGGCGAGTAGTTGCCGGGCCCGTACTTGCGGCGGTATTCGCGGTTGAGGTCGTTGATCCCCTTGATCTCGCCGTTCGGGTAGCCGGTCGAGATCCAGGAGAGGAGCTGCGGGATCTCGACGTTGCGGTTCAGCCCTTCCGGGTTGGACTCGAAGTCGCCGGTGGCGAAGAGGGAGAGGCCGGCGCCCTTCTTGGTTTCGAAGACGGCGTCGGCGGCGGCCATCTTCATCGGCTGCTGGTGGCTCATCAGGATGCCGTTGAAGTGGCCGACGAAGACGGTCGCGATCGCCGCCAGGGTGACGAGGGGGAGGGCGAGCCGCATCGAGGCGCCGAAGACCTCGACCTCGTTGCCGCGGCGCAGGTGCCAGGCGGAGACGCCGAGCAGGACCATGCCCGCGGTCAGCAGCGCCGCCAGCATCGTGTGGGCGAACGCGTAGAGGGCGGTGCTGTTGAAGAGGACCGAGGCGATGTTCGTCAGTTCGGCTTTGCCGTCGGCGACCCGGTAGCCGACCGGGTGCTGCATCCAGGAGTTGGCGGCGAGGATGAAGTAGGCGGAGAGCGCGGTCGAGCCGGAGACCATCCAGGCGCAGGCGAGGTGGACTTTCTTCGAGAGCCGGCCCCAGCCGAAGATCCAGAGCCCGAGGAAGGTCGACTCGACGAAGAAGGCGGCCAGCCCCTCCATCGCCAGCGGCGCCCCGAAGATGTCGCCGACGTAGCGCGAGTAGTTGGACCAGGCCATCCCGAACTGGAACTCCTGGACGATCCCGGTGGCGACGCCGAGGGCGAAGGAGATCAGCATCAGCTTGCCCCAGAAGCGGGTCGAGCGCAGCCATCTTTCCTCGCCGCTGCGGTGCCAGCGGGTCTGGAAGAGGGCGACGCAGAAGGCGAGGCCGATCGTCAGCGGGACGAAGATGAAGTGGTAGAGGGTGGTGATCCCGAATTGCCAGCGGGCCAGTTCCAGGGCGGTCACGCGGGGGAGGCTATGGACGCTCCGAGCGCCCTCCATCCGCGCGAGACCGGCGCTTCGGTTGCGGCGAACTACGGAGCGGGGGAGGCCAGCCCCATCCGCAGGGCGCCGCAGGCTTCGAGCACCGCCTGCCGCGCGGTCGGGGAGATCGCGGTCAGGTTGACGAAGGTGTGGACGAGGCCGGGGTGGAGCCGCAGGGCGGTCGGGACGCCCGTCTCGCGCAGGCGCTCGGCGTAGGCGACGCCCTCGTCGCGGAGCGGGTCGAAGCCGGCGACGGCGACGTAAGCGGGAGGGAGGCCGGCGAGGTCTCCGGCCTGGAGGACGGCCACCCGCGGGTCGTTGCGGTCGCTCCCGGCCGGCAGGTAGCGGTCCTCGTAATAGGCCATGTCGCGGCGGGTGAGGAGGAAGCCCTCGCCGAGCGTTTGGCGCGAGGGCAGCTCGCGGCCGGTGTCGGTGACGGGGTAGATCAGCAGCTGCATCGCCGGCGGCGGCGCACCCTCGTCCCGGGCCTCCAGACAGACTCCGGCCGCGAGGTTGCCGCCGGCGCTGTCGCCGCCGACGGCGATCCGCGCCGGGTCGGCGCCGAGGCGGGCGGCGTTCTCGCGCGCCCAGGCGTAGGCGGCGAAGGCGTCTTCGGCGGCGGCGGGGAAGGGATGCTCGGGCGCGAGGCGGTAGTCGACCGCCAGCACTCCGGCGCCGGAGTGGGCGGCGAGGAAGCGGCAGGGGCTGTCGTGGGTCTCGAGGTCGCCGATCACCCAGCCGCCGCCGTGGAAGTAGACGAGCAGCGGCAGCGGTCCCTCCGACGGCGTGGGTGGAACGTAGAGCCGTGCCGGCAGCGCCCCCGCCGGGCCGGGGATCTCGAGGTCCTCGACCCGGGCCATCGGGACCGTCGGCCGCTCGGCGACGATCGCCGCTTCCTCGCGCCGCTGCAGGCGGGCGGCGGCAGGGTCGAGTCCGTCGGCGAGGCTGTCGTGGCGAGCCCGGGCGGCGATCGAGATCAGGGCGTGGATGTCGGGTGCCAGCATGTTCCCGTCGAGCCGGGGCGGCGCCCCGAAGAGCAGCCGCTGAACCCGCGGCGGCAGCTTGCAGGCAGCCTTCAGGACCCGGTGCTCGACGGCGGGCGGAAAACGCGGGAGCGAGGCCACGCCGCCAGGCTATAGGCGTTCCGTGGTTCCTTTGTCCTCTATAGCCGGACAAAGGAACCACGGAACTGCGGGCCCGTGCGAAAGTCACACACTCGTGCGTGTCTCGGGCCATAGGCTCGACACGTGGAGGCGGCAGCCAAGGAGCGGACGTCCGTCAACGGCCACGGCCCGAGCCCGGTCAAGGGCCTGCCGCCGGGGCCGCGGATGCCGCGGGCGCTGCAGACGGCGATCTGGTCGCGCGAGGCGCAGTGGTTCCTCGACCAGGGCCGCGCCCGCTTCGGGCCGATGTTCTCGATCAAGATCGCCTACGAGGGCGACTGGGTCGTGCTCGCCGACCCCGAGCTGGTGAAACAGGTCTTCACCGGCGACCCGAAGGTCTTCCACGCCGGCGAGGGCAACCAGATCCTGCGGCCGATCCTCGGCGAGAACTCGGTCCTCGTCCTCGACGAGAAGCCCCACATCAGCCAGCGCAAGCTGCTGCTGCCGCCCTTCCACGGCGAGCGGATGCAGGCATACGGAGAGAAGATGGCCGAGATCGCCGCCCGCGAGATCGAGAGCTGGCCGACCGGCGTCCCCTACAAGCTGCGGCCGCGGATGCAGGCGATCACCCTGGAGATCATCATCGAGACCGTCTTCGGCGTCCACGACGGCGCCCGCATGGAGCCGCTGCGCGAGGCGCTGCGCAACTTCCTCGACCTGACGACGAACCCGCGGCTGCTGCTGCCGGTGCTGATGGTCGGCCCTGACCGCGTCAAACTGATTCCCGCCTTCCGCCGCCGGGTCGAGCGGGTCGACGCGCTGATCGCGACAGAGATCGCCGAGCGCCGCGCCGCCGAGGACCTGGCCGAGCGCGACGACGTCCTCTCGCTGATGCTGCAGGCCCGTCACGAGGACGGCAGCCCGATGAGCGACGCCGAGATCCGCGACGAGCTCCTCACCCTGCTGGTCGCCGGCCACGAGACGACGGCGACGGCGCTCTCCTGGGCGATGGAGCGGCTGACCCGCCACCCGGAGAAGCTGGAGCGGCTGCGGGCCGAGGTCCTCGACGGCGAAGACGCCTACCTGACGGCGACGATTCAGGAGACCCTTCGCCTGCGCCCGGTGATCTCGATCGTCGTCCGCAGGCTGACCCAACCGGTCGAGCTAGGCGGCTACGAGCTTCCGGCGGGCGCCGGCGTCACCCCCTGCATCCACCTGATCCACCGTGACCCGGGCATCTATCCCGACCCGGACCGCTTCCTCCCCGAGCGCTTCATCGACTCCCCGCCCGGGACCTACACCTGGATCCCCTTCGGCGGCGGCGTCCGCCGCTGCCTCGGCGCCGCCTTCGCCCAGTTCGAGATGGCCGTCGTCCTCAAAGAGCTGGTCCGCCGCCGCCAGGTCGAGCCGGCGAACCCCGCCTCAGAGCGCAACTACCGCCGCGCGATCACCGAGACCCCCCGCCACGACGCCACCGTCGTCCTCCATTGACGCCGTATAACCGGCGCTGAGAAGCACCCGCGGCTACGGGCCGTGCAAAGCACTGTCCCTCCGCCGCGTGCACTCCTCAGCTTGGTTCTACGACGCCTTGAGTGGGTAAGGAACCGGCAATGAAGCCAGGGACCCGCGAGACCATTCCGACGATCTCCGAGATCGTGCGCGAGGCGACGGCGATCTGCGACCCGGAGGGGACCGACACCGCCGTCCTCGGCCTCTTCGAGAGCTTCGAGGACGACGACCGCCCGGCCACTGCGGCCGAGGACCTGCAGGGCGAGCTGCTCAGCACCGCCCGCGGCATCGATCCCGAGGGCGACAACCCTGCGGCCCTCGCCGCCGCCGCAGCCGCCGTCTGGCTCGCCACCAACCCGAGCCAGGCCGATAACGGCGACCACGTCCTCCGCGAGGGCGTCCGCCTCGTCTTCGAAGGCACCCCACCCGAGCCGCTTGCCGATTGGCTAGCCGCTCGGGGTGTCGAGATCTAGCTGAGAATCAACCGCAGCCGGTGTTGTTGCCGCAGCTGCTGCACGTGTAGCAGGAGCCCGTCCGCTGCATCATCCCGCCGCACTGCTCGCAGGCCGGGCCGAGCTCGAGGCCCTGCATCTTCGCCGGGCGCACGGGCGGGGTTTCGGTCATCGCCGAGGCGGCCGGGACCGGGGCGCTGGACTTGGCCTCGCCGTTGCCGTTGCCGCCGTTGGAGTGGCCGTTGCCGTTGGCCGGGCCGGCGGTGTCGGTGGGGACGCCGAGGCCCAGTTGGGCGGTCTCAGCTTCCTTCTTGCTGCGCACCTCCTGGGTCATGATCCCCAGTTCCTCGAGGGTCTCGGTGTCCTCGATGAAACGGCTGGCGAGCCAGCGCATCAGGTAGTCCGGCATCGATTTGGCGAACGGGATCTCCGGGTTCTGGGTCATCCCCTCCGGCTCGAAGCGCATGTAGCTGAACTTGCGCACGAAGGTCTCCAGCGGCACCCCGTACTGGAGGCCGAGCGAGATCGCGGTGGCGAAGGCGTTGAGCAGCCCGCGCATCGTCGAGCCCTCCTTGCCGATGTCGGTGAGGAAGATCTCGCCGACCGTCCCGTCCTCGTACTTGCCGGCCGTGATGTAGCCCTCGTGGCCGCCGATCGAGAACTTGTGGGTAAGCGATTCGCGCTCGCGCGGCATCTTCTTGCGCACCGGCTGCGCCATCTCCACATCGGTCCCCGCCTCCTTTTCCTCCTGGGCGTCGGTCCGCAGCGCCTGCGCGGTCTTCGAGCCGTCGCGGTAGATCGCGAGTGCCTTGAGGCCGCCCTTCCAGCCGCGGGTGTAGGCGTCGGCGATGTCCTCGACCGTTGCCGTCTGCGGCAGGTTGACCGTCTTCGAGATCGCCCCGGAGATGAATGGCTGGGTTGCCGCCATCATGTCGATGTGGCCGGTGTGGGAGATCGCCCGCTCACCAACCGCGACGTCGAAGACCGGCAGGTGCTCGTTCTTGAGGCCGGGGGCGCCGACGATCGTGTTGTTCTCGGCGATGTAGGCGTTGATCTGGTCGATCTCGGCGTCGGAGTAGCCGAGCGTCTGCAGGGCCAGCGGCACCGAGCGGTTGGGGATCGTCATCGACCCGCCGCCGACCAGCTCCTTGAACTTGACCAGCGAGAAGTCGGGCTCGATCCCGGTCGTGTCGCAGTCCATCAGGAAGCTGATCGTCCCGGTGGGGGCAAGCACCGTCGCCTGCGCGTTGCGGTAGCCGTGCTCCTCGCCGAGCTCGACCGCTTCGTCCCAGGCCCGCTGCGCGGCCTCGAGCAGGTCGCCCTTGACCCCGGTTGCGTCGACGTCGTAGGAGGCGTCGCGGTGCATCCGCATGACCCCGTTATGCGGCTCGCGGTTGCGCTCGTACTCCTCGTAGGGCCCGGTCGCGCCGGCGGCGATCAGCGCCGACTGGCGGTAGGCGCGCCCGGTCATCAGCGCCGTGATCGCGGCGGCGACGTTGCGGCCCTCGTCGGAGTCGTAGGGCAGCCCGTCGCTCATCAGCAGGGCGCCGAGGTTGGCGTAGCCGAGCCCGAGCTGGCGGAAGCGGTTGGCGTTCTCGGTGATCTCCTCGGTCGGGTAGCTGGAGAAGCCGACGACGATCTCCTGGGCGAGGAAGACGATGTCGACCGCGTGCTCGAATTCAGCCGTGTCGAAGCTGCCGTCCTCGCGGCGGAACTTCATCAGGTTGAGCGAGGCGAGGTTGCAGGCCGAGTCGTCGACGTGCATGTACTCGCTGCAGGGGTTGGAGGCGTTGATCCGGCCCGACTCTGGGCAGGTGTGCCAGCGGTTGATGATCGTGTCGTACTGGACGCCCGGGTCGGCGCAGCGCCAGGCGGCGTCGGCGATCTGGTTCATCAGCTTGCGCGCGTCGACCGTTTTCACCGACTCGCCGGTGCTCCGCGCGGTCAGGTGCCAGTCCTCGCCGGCCTCGACCGCCTCCATGAACTCGTCGGTCACCCGGACCGAGTTGTTGGCGTTCTGGTACTGGATCGAGGTGAAGCCCTCGCCGTCGATCGACATGTCGAAGCCGGCGTCGCGCAGAGCGGCGGCCTTCTTCTCCTCGTCGGCCTTGCACCAGATGAAGTGCTCGATGTCCGGGTGGTCGACGTCGAGGACGACCATCTTCGCCGCTCGCCGCGTCTTGCCGCCGGACTTGATCGTCCCCGCCCAGGCGTCGGCGCCGCGCATGAAGCTGACCGGCCCGCTGGCGGTGCCGCCCTTCTGCAGCGGCTCCATCGAGCCGCGGATGTTGGAGAGGTTGATGCCGGAGCCGCTGCCGCCGCGGAAGATCTTGCCCTCTTTGGTGTTCCACTCGAGGATCGACTCCATCGTGTCCTCGACGCTCAGGATGAAGCAGGCCGAGCACTGCGGCGTCTCCTCGAAGCCGACGTTGAACCAGACCGGCGAATTGAAGGCCGCCCTCTGGTTGAGCAGGATCGCGGTCAGCTCCATCTCGAAGGCGTCGGCGTCCTCCTCGGAGGCGAAGTAGCCGCCCTCGCGCCCCCAGCCGGCAATCGTGCCGGCGACCCGGCCGATCATCTGTTTCACCGAGCTCTCGCGCTCGGGGCTGCCGAGTTGGCCGCGGAAGTACTTCTGGGCGACGATGTTGGTCGCGTTCTGCGACCAGGTCTTGGGGAACTCGACCCCGCGCTGCTCGAAGGCCGGCGACTCGGGATTGCCGATCACGGCGTCGCGGATCTCCCACTCGACCTGGTCGAAAGGATGCACCCCCGGCGTCGAAAACCTGCGTTCGACGGAGAGGCCCTGCAGACCGTTTTTGGGGCTGGCTAGTGCGGTCTTGGACATCAAACTGCTCCTCTCACGGCGGCTTTCAGCGGTAACTACGCAGGATCGCTAACGAGCCGGTCGGAAAAAGTGCCTGAAGTCGCAAATAAGGCACTCGGCAAATGCTGAACGGCTGCCTACATGGTGACAACTCCGCAATATCGGCACTCGGTTGCGGGTAGCCTTTGCCCCATGGCAGAGGAGCTGCGCAAAGGCGCGGAGCGGATGGGGGAGCGAGCGAGCGCTGCCAAAGAAGCGATGGGCGAACGGGCGACCGCCGCCAAAGAGGCGGTAGGCGAGCGCGCCACCGCGGCCAAAGAGGCGACCGCCGACGCAATCGCCGCGGTCAAGCCGAAGCTGCGCGGCGTCTCCCACGAGTGGGCCTTCTTCATGTCGCTCGGGTTCGGGGTGGCGCTGATCGTCCTCGCCGAAACCCCGAAGGCGACCCTGGCGGTGGCGATCTACGCGCTCAGCCTCTCGGCCCTCTTCGGGACCAGCGCCCTCTACCACCGCGTCAACTGGACCCGGCCGACCGTCCGCCAGTGGATGCGCCGGCTCGATCACTCGATGATCTTCTTCCTCATCGCCGGCACCTACACCCCCTTCGCCCTGCTCGTCCTCCACGGCACCCTGGCGATGACGATCCTCGCCGTCGTCTGGATCGGCGCGATCGCCGGGGCGATCGTCGAGATGATCTGGATCGACCACCCGAAATGGGCCTCGGCTCTGATCTACCTGGCCCTCGGCTGGGTCGCCGTCGCCGCTTTCCCGGACCTCTGGACGCAGATGGGACCGGGCGGGACGCTCCTGGTCGCCGTCGGCGGTCTCCTCTACACCGCCGGCGCCGTCGTCTACGCGATCCAGCGCCCCAACCCCAGCCCGGCGGTCTTCGGCTACCACGAGGTCTTCCACCTCTTCGTCATCGCCGCCGCGATCGCCCACTTCTCGGCGATCGCCTTCTTCGCCCTGCCGCAGGGCTGAGGAGCTAAGCCGCGACGGCCAGGCTCTCCTGCAGCTGCTCGGCTTCGGAGACCAGGGTCGCGAGGATCTCCTCCAGCTCTTGGGACTGCTCGGGGGGAAGCTCGAGGCGGCCGTCGCGGTAGAGGTCGGCGGCTTTTGCCACCGGCAGTTCGGCCTCGACGACGCGGCCGCCGAGGGCGCCGAGGACTTTGCGGGTCTCGGCCTGCGCCCAGACGGCGCCGAACATCCCGGTCGAGGCGCCGATCACCGCCGCCGGGGTGCCGTTGAGGGCGCTCTTGCCGGCAGGGCGTGAGGCCCAGTCGAGGGCGTTCTTCAGCACCCCGGGGATCGAGTGGTTGTACTCGGGGGTCGCGACGAGGACCGCGTCGGCCTCGCGCATCGCCTGCCGCAGCTCGGCGACCGCGGCCGGCGTCACCCCCTCCTCGAGGTCGGCGTCGTAGGGCGGGATCTCCGCCAGGCGCTCGAACTCGATCAACTCGGCCCCGGCGGGAAGCCGCTCGGCGGCCTCCCGCAGCAGGGCGTGGTTGTAGGAGCCCCGGCGCAAGCTTCCGGTGATGCCGAGGATCCTCATGACTAGGCCTCTTCGCGGACGAGCTCCAGCTCGACCGAGATCGTCACCGCGTAGTCGAGGACCTCGCCGCCGCTCGGCAGCTGCGCCTGCCAGTCGAGACCGAAGTCACGCCGGTCGACCGTCGACTCGACCGAGAGCCCGACCCGGGCTTTGCCGTAGGCGTCCTCGCCGAGGTGGGCGAAGCGGCCGCCGGCCTCGACCTTGCGGGTCTCGCCGCGAATCTCGAGCTCACCGGCGACCCGGGCGGTTCCGTCCTCACCGACGCTGAGCTCGCTCGAGGTGAACCGCAGCTGCGGGAAGCGCTGGGTGTCGAAGAACTCGGGGGAGAGGAGATGCCCCTTCAGCATCTCATCGTCGATCGCGATGCTCGCGACCTCGACCGTGCCCTCAAGCCGCGGCTGCTCGCCGCCGCTGAGGCGCGCGTCGTAGCGCTCGAAGCCGCTGCGGAACGTGGTCACGCCGTTGTGGGTGACGGCGAAGTTGATCGACGAGTGGACGGGGTCGACGCCCCAGGTCCCCTCCGGTACCTGCTGCTGGGTGATCGTCTCTGCGCTCATGATGACTTCCTTCCCGAGGTGGTTGATGCTGAAACTTTTGACTTGGAAACAATCTAGCAGAGAAAGTTTGCTTGTCAACTATTGCCAGATCAACCATCGTGTGGGAAGATGTGCCTATGAGCGAGCAGGAGGCCGCAACCCCAGTCGCAGAGCGCAACGGCGCGGGGGAGTCCGATCCGCACCGCGAGGCGTGGATCGCCCTCGCGCAGACCCACGCTGCCGTCACCGGCCGCCTGCAGGAGGCACTGACCGCGGCCGAGCTGCCGCCGCTGCCCTGGTTCGAGGTCCTGGCGACGCTCGACCGGGCGCCCGAGCAGCGGTTGAAAATGGGCGAGCTGGCCGAGGCGCTGGTGATCACCCGCGGCGGCCTCACCAAGCTGGTCGACCGGCTGATCAAGGCCGGGCTGCTGGAGCGGACCTTCTGCGAGACCGATCGCCGGGTCAGCTACGCGACGCTCCTGCCGGCAGGAGTCGAGCTGCTGGCGGAGATGCGCCCCCTGGTCCGCGCCGAGCTCGCCTCCGCCTTCAGCGCCAACCTCAGCGTCGAGCAGGCCGACGAGCTGCGGGCGATGCTCGAACAGGTCCGCGGCTCGGCCTGCGGAACCAGCTAGGCGTTTTAGTCCACCTCTGGTTGACTAACTCGCCTAGGCGAGCGCGGCGGCGGCCCGCTCTTTGGCGGACTCGATGATCGCCAGCACCGCGTGCTCCTGCCCTTCGCGCAGCAGAACGATCGGGTCGGGGTCGCCGTTGACGATTCCCTCGAAGAACTCCTTGCGGTCCTGGTAGGTCGGCAGCGTCCCCTTCGCCCAGCCGCGGGCGTCGTTGAGGATCACCGCGAGGCGGGCGTACTCCTCGCCGAAGAGCTCGGAAATCTCGCGCTTCATCCGCTTCGCCAGCGCCGGCGAAGCGCCCGCGGTGGAAATCGCGATCGCCAGCGGCCCGGTGCGGACGATCGCCGGGAGGATGAAGTTGCAGAGCGGCGGCACGTCGACGATGTTGACCAGCATCGCCCGCTGCTCGGCGTCGTCGAAGATGCCGATGTTGACCTCGGAGTCGTCGGTGCAGGCGATCACCATGAAGACGCCTTCGAGGTCCTCGGAGCCGGCGTAGGCGCGCTTCTCCCAGGTGATCGAGCCCTCGCTCGCGAGCTGTTCCAGCTCGGGGTGGGCGGTGGGTGCGATCAGGGTGACCTCGCCGCTGCAGGCCAGTAGGCCCTCGACCTTCTCGAGGCCGATGTCGCCGCCGCCGACGACCAGGCACCTGCGGCCGGTCAGTTTCAGGCAGGCGATGTAGAACGGTGTCTCCAGCATGTCGCGGACGCAGGACTGGTCGCAGATCCCTTTGCGGAACTGGCAGACGCACTCCTTGCCGGCGTAGGCCTGGGCTGGCATGACCTGAAGGCTAGCGATGTGGACTCAGATGGAGCCCAGGGTGACGCGCAGGCCCTCGTCGAGGCCCATCTCGGCGCGCCAGCCGAGCTCGCGCTCGGCTCTCCCGGCGTCGATCGTGATTCGCTGTACCTCGCCGGTGCGGGCGGGGGCGAATTCGGGGTCGAAGTTCTCGTTGCCGGAGAGGCTTTTCAGTGCCTCGATGAGTTCGAGGACGTTGGTCTCGATGCCGGTCCCGATGTTGATCGCGCCGGTCGCCTTGGTCTCGCCGGCGGCCAGGGCGGCGGAGACCACGTCTCCCACATATATGTAGTCGCGGGTCTGGGTGCCGTCGCCGAAGACCTTCGGCCGGCCGCCCTCCTTGAGGAGGCCGCAGAAGATCGCGATCACGCCCGCCTCGCCGAGCGGGTCCTGGCGCGGGCCGTAGACGTTGCCGAGCCGCAGCGAGACGCCGGAGAGCCCGTAGAGGCGCTCGAAGAGGGAGACGTAGCCCTCGGCCGCGAACTTGCTCTGGCCGTAGGCGGAGAGCGGGGCGATCGGCGCGTCCTCGGGCAGCGGCAGCTGCTGGCCCGCACCCTCGCCGTAGATCGCGCCGCCGGTCGAGATCGAGACCACGCGGGCTGCCTCGCAGGCGCGGGCGGCCTCGAGCACGTTGGCGGTGCCGCCGACGTTGACGCCGGCGTCGAAGAAGGGGTCGGCGAGGGACTTGCGGACGTCGATCTGGGCGGCGAGGTGGAAGATCCGCTCGGGCCGCTTCTCCGCCGCCAGGGCGCTCAGCGCCTCGCCGTCGCGGATGTCCAGCTCAACCAGCTCGGCGCCTACGGACAGCCCCGGTTCGAGGTTGGAGAGGCGCCCGGTGGTGAGGTTGTCGACCACCGTCACCGCGTCGCCGCGCGCCAGCAGGGCGTCGACCAAGTTCGAGCCGATGAACCCCGCGCCGCCGGTTACCAGAGACCTCATGGAGCGCTGATCCTAAGCAGATCGACGGGGGCCGAAGAGAAGTTCGGACGAATGGTCGCTCGCTTGCGCAGTCGATGCCCCCTGCTACCCTCGCCGCCCCATGAGACTGATCGTCACCGAGAAGAACAACAGCGCCGTGAAGATTGCCGAAGCCCTCAGCAACGGCAGCAACAGCTCTGACAAAACCTTCAAAGTCCCCTTCTACACCTGGAAGGACTCCGAAGGCAACGAGCACATGACCGTCGGCCTCAAGGGCCACGTCCTCGGCCCGGCCTTCCCCGAGGGCTACTCGAACTGGCAGAAGACCGACCTGCACGACCTGATCGACGCCGAGCTGATCAAGCAGCCGACCGACAAAAACGTCGTCAAAGCGATCAAGAAACTGGCCAAAGAGGCCGACGAGCTGGTGATCGCGACCGACTTCGACCGCGAGGGCGAGCTGATCGGGCTCGAGGCCCTGGAGGAGATGCTCGACGCCAACCCGGCGCTGGGCACGCGCGAGGAAACCGCCGAGGGGACGCTGCAGATCCAGCGCGCCCGCTATTCCGCCCTGACCAAGGAGGAGATCGACCGCGCCTTCAACGAGCTCGACGAGCTCTCCTACCCGCTCGCCAATGCCGGCGCCGCCCGCCAGGACATCGATCTGCTCTGGGGCGCGACGCTGACCCGCGCCGTTTCGCTGGCCAGCCGCCGCTTCGGCTCCAACTTCCTCTCGGTCGGCCGCGTCCAGAGCCCGACCCTGGGCCTGATCGTCGAGCGCGAGATGGAACGGCGCGCCCACGTCGCCAAACCCTTCTGGGAACTCTTCGCCAAGTTCCAGCACCCAGACGGCAGCTTCGAGACCCACCACACCGTCGACAAATTCTGGGAGAAGGCGGAGGCCGACGCGGCGCTCGCCGGGACCTCGAACCCCGGCACCGTGAAATCGGTGACGGCGCGGAAAAACACCCGCAAGCCGCCGACCCCCTACAACACCACGGCTTTCAGCACCGACGCCTCCAGCCGCCTCGGCATCACCCCCGCCAGCGCGATGCGGATCGCCGAGGACCTCTACATGGACGGCTTCATCTCCTACCCGCGCACCGACAACACGGTCTACCCGTCTTCGCTGCCGGTGCGCGAGCTGGTCACTTCGCTGGTCCGGATCAAGGAGTTCTCCGCTGCCTCCGGCCTGCTCGACGGCGAGTTGAAACCGACCCGCGGCAAAAAAGAGACGACCGACCACCCGCCGATCTACCCGACTCAGGCCGTCCACCCGGGCGCCCTCGAGGGCCCGAAGCGGCGCGTCTACGAGCTCGTCGTCCGCCGCTTCCTCGCCACCTTCAGCCCGCCGATGATCACCGAGTCCACGCGCGCCGACATCGAAGCCGGCGACCAGACCTACTTCGTCCGCGGCTCGGTCGTCGTCGACCCCGGCTACGCCGGCATCTACACCTACGCCCGCTCGGCCGACGAGGAGATCCCGAAACTGGAAGAGGGCCAGACCCTGCAGCTCGAGGGCGACCCCTGGATCGTCGACAAGGAGACCCAGCCGCCGAGCCGGATCTCACAGGCGAAACTGATCGAGATGATGGAGGAGCGCGGCCTCGGCACCAAAGCGACCCGCGCCGACATCATCCAGAAGCTCTTCGACCGCGGCTACGTCTACGGCAACCCGCCGGTCCCCTCGGAGACCGGGATCGCCCTCTACGAGGCCTTCAAAAATTACGTGCCGGCGATGGCGACGCCGGAAATGACCGCCACCCTCGAGGCCGAGATGGACCGCATCGCCGCCGGCGAGATGTCGAAGGGCGCGGTCGTCGGCGAGAGCCGCGAGCTCCTCCACAAGACCTGGACCGAAATCGACTCCAGCCGCGAAGACCTGGCAAAAGTGATCTGGAAAGGGATGGACGAGGACCGCATCCTCGGTCCCTGCAAGGTCTGCGAGGAAGCGGGCAGGACGAAGGAAGACGGCTCGCCGAACATGCTGCGGATCATCCGCGCGAAAAAATCGGGCAAACGGTTCGTCGGCTGCACCGGCTGGACCGCCGACGATCCCGAGTCCTGCGACCAGACCTTCCCGCTGCCCCAGCGCGGCGACGTCTTCCGGCTGGAGGAACGCTGCTCGATCTGCGACCGCACCCCGCGCCTCAAAGTCGTGCCCTTCCGCGGCCGGCCCTGGAACCTCTGCCTCAACGACGACTGCGAGTCGATGCAGGAGATGAAGAAACGCCGGGCCGAGCGCGAAGCCGCGAAAGCCGCGAAAGCGGAGATGGAAAAGAAACCGATGCCGAAGAAAGCCGACACGGCGACGCGGAAACGGAAACGGGCCAAAGCGGCCACCAAATGACGTGACCCAGGCGTCGCCAGGCAAGGACGCAGGGAGCCCGAATAGCAGCGCTATTTGGGCGACCGAGGACGCCGCATGGCGGCGATCTGGGGCCGTCATTTGACGTTGTTCATCTCCCTTGAGGGAGTCGACGGTTCGGGTAAGAGCACCCAGGCTCGGCTGCTGGTCGAGGCGCTGGGGGAGGGGACGGTGGCAATCCGCGAGCCCGGTGGCACCGACGCCGCCGAGCGGATCCGCGAGCTGCTCGCCGATCCGGCTGTTCCCCTGGAGCCGCTGGCCGAGTTGATGCTCTTCCTCGCCGCCCGCGCCGAGGTCACCGAGCGGGTGATCCGGCCGGCTCTGGACGCCGGCCGCTACGTCGTCGCCGACCGCTTCAGCGATTCCAGCGTCGCCTACCAGGGCTCGGCGCGCGGGCTCGGCGTCGGCGAGGTGATCGGCCTCTGCGAGGCGGCGACCGACGGCCTCTGGCCCGACCTGACGCTGTTGTTGCGGATCGACCCCGAGACCGGGCTCGGCCGGGCCGAGGGGGACGACCGCTTCGAGCAGGAGGGCCTGGGCCTACAGCAGGCGGTCGCCGAGGCCTACGAGGAGATCGCAGTGATCGCCTCCGACCGCGTCGTCGCCATCGACGCGAGCGGTTCGGTTGACGAGGTCCACGAGCGGGTGATGGAGGCGGTGCGTGAGCGCAGCCGAGATTGAGCACACCGGGGTGGGGCAGGAATCCGAAGCGCTGCTCGCGGCGACCGAGCACCAGCCCCGGGCGCGGGTGGCGCTGACGGCGGCGCTGGCCGGCGAGCCCTCGCACGCCTACCTCTTCCGCGGCCCCCGCGGCTCCGGCAAGCGGTCGGCGGCGCGGGCCTTCGCCGCCGAGCTGCTGGCGGGCGCCTCCGCCGATCCCGAGGACGCGCGCCGGCGGGCCCTGCTCGATCCCTCGCCGCACCCCGACCTCGTCTGGCTCGCCCCGACCGGTGCCCAGCACATGGTCGAGGAGGTGCGGGAGCGGGTGATCCGTGCCGCCGCCTACCGGCCCTTCGAAGGCGGCAGGCGCGTCTTCGTCATCGAGGCGGCGGAGGCGATGCGCGACGAGAGCCAGAACGCGCTCCTGAAGACGCTCGAGGAGCCGCCCGAGTTCGTCCACCTGATCCTCCTCAGCTCCGACGCCGAGGGCCTGCTGGAGACGGTCGCCTCGCGCTGCCAGACGATCGATTTCGCGCCGCTGCCGGCGAAAATTGTCGAAGAACAACTTGCCGATGGGCCGGAAAGTCCCCCTATGGACGACATATCGGCCCATCGGCCGACTGAAGTCGACAGATCGGCCCGTCGCGAGGAGATCACCGCTGCGGCTCGACTTGCCGCGGGGGATCTGGAGCGAGCGCGGCTGTTACTGAGCGAGCGAGGGCGGGAGCTGCGGGCCGAGGCGGAGCGCTGCGTCGGCGCCGCACTGGAGGGAGAGTGCGCGGGCGCGCCCTGGAAAGCGCTGCTCGACCGCGCCACCGCCGCGGGTGCGGACACCGAAGACGCCGCCCGCGAGGCGCTCGAGGAGGAGGCGAAGGCGGGGATCAAACGCAGCGCCAAAGAGATCGGCGATGGTGCCAAACGCGCCGGCCGCCGCCGCCGCACCGAGATCCTCGAGCTCGGCTTCGAGCTCTGCGCGACCTGGCTGCGCGACCTCGCCGCGGTCGCCTCCGGCGCCGAGGAGGTCGCCTTCAACCGCGATCGGTTGGAGAAGCTGCGGGCCCAGTCCACCGGCCTCGACCCCGCCTTGGCTCGCCGCGGCGCCGAGCTCGTTCAGGAGACCCGCCGCGGCCTCGAACTGAACGTCAGCGAGGAGTTGGCGCTAGAGGCCCTGTTCTTCCGCCTCGAGGCTCTGCTGGCCTGAGGAGCCGCTATGCGGCGTCCTCGGTCGTCGAAATAGCGCTGCTATTCCGACTCCCTGCGTCCTTGCCAAGCGACCCCTCAGCCTCAGCAGGATCCTTTTGAGCGTGTTCGATCGCCCGCTCCTGGGCCAGCCGGGTTATCTGGGCCGCCTGCCGGGACATGATCACGCTGAAGTTGAGCGCCAGCCCGAGCAGCAGCAGGAGGACGACCGAGAAGAGGGCGACGTTGGTGTTGCGGACGCCCATTGCGTCGGCGAGCAGCTCCAGCAGGCCCGGGAAGGCGGCGCCGGCGAGCATCCCGAGGCCGGCGACGAACCAGATAACGCTGTAGCGCTCCTGCAGGCGATCGCGCCGGATCAGGTCGAGGATCAGCAACATGAAGAAGACGGCGATCACGGCGGCGACGATCCGCGTCTGCGAGGTCAGGTGGACCTGCGGTTCGCTCGCCGCCGCCAGCACCAGCGCCCTCACTGCTTCGCCTCCGCCTGCCGCGGCCGAAATTGGCCGACGAGGAGGACGACAAGGCCCTTGAAGATGAAGAAGGCCGAGCGCACCGGGGTGAGGAAGGAGCTGCCGCCGGTCCGCTCGAGCATCCGCACCGGCAGCTCCTCGACCCGCAGCCCCTGGCGCACCGCCAGCTGCAGCGACTCGATCTCGGCGAAGTCGGGCGAGTAGTGCTGGGAGAAGAGGGACATCACGCGGCGGTTGGCGGCGCGCATGCCGCTGGTCGTGTCGGTAAAGCGCTGCCGGGTCGCCAGGGTGAGGAAGAAGCGGAAGACGCTGATCCCGATCCGGCGCGAGAAGGTCGGCTTGTAGTCGCCGCTGGCGGCGACGGCGCCCGAGTGGTATCGGGAGCCGATCACCAGGTCGGCGCGGTCGGCTTCGACCTCCGCCAGCAGCCTCACGACCTCCTCGGGCGGGTGCTGTCCGTCGGCGTCGAGGTGGGCGCAGGCGTCGTAGCCGTTGCGCAGCGCGTACAGGTAGCCGGTCTGCAGCGCCGCCCCCAGCCCCTGGTTGAAGGGCAGCGAGGCGACCAGCGCGCCGGCGTCCCGGGCCCGCTCGGCGGTGGCATCGGCGGAGCCGTCGTCGACGACGAGGACGTCGGCTTCGGGCAGCCATTTGCGCACGTCGGCGATCACCGAGGCGACCGAGGCCTGCTCGTTCCAGGCGGGAATGAAGACGAGGGTCCGCACAGGGCCGATTCTCCCATGCGAGCCCGGATGGGCCCGATCTGCCGCGACGAGAAGAGGATTGTGTTAGTAACTGCTCATGCCCCGCAAAGGCGAGAATCCTGCCGTCCACACCGGCTCCCTGCGAATCGGGATGCGCCTCTGGCTGACCGGCGCCTTCGCCGCGGTCAGCCTGATCACCGCCGCCGCCGTCTACACCTTCGGCGACAACCAGCAGGCGCTGATCGCCGCGGTGATCATCGGCGTCCTCGCCGGCTTTCTGATCGCGGTGGCGATCTCCCACCGCGTCGTCGGACTCGCCCGCGCCGCCGGCGAAATGGCGGGCGGCTCCTTCGAGGCCGAGCTCAACACCTCCGGCCCGGACGAGATCGGCGACCTGGCGCGGGCGCTCGACTCGATGCGCGCCTCGCTGAACGAGAGCTTCGGCGTCCTCACCGCCGACCGCAACAAGTTGACGGCGATCTTCGACGGTCTCACCGACGCCGTCATGGTCGTCGATTTCGAAGGCCCCGTGCGCTTCTCCAACAGCGCCGCCTCGCGTCTGCTCGACTCTGCCGGGCAGCCGCCGGAGGTGGCGCTGCCGCTGCTCCACCGCGCCGCCGATGTCGGCTTCTCCTCGCACCCGGCTTTGCGGATCGGCGACCGCGCGTATGCGATGACCGCCCGCTCGCTGCCCGATGAGCGCGCCGTCCTCGCGGTCCTCCGCGACCGCACCGACGAGCTCCGCCGCGAGCTCGCCGAAGCCGACTTCGTCTCCAACGCCGCCCACGAGCTGCGCAACCCGCTCGCCGGCATCTCCGGCGCGATCGAGGTCCTGCAGAGCGGCGCCAAGAACGACCCGGCCGACCGCGACCACTTCCTCCGTCGACTCGGCGAAGACGCCGAGCGGATGAACCGGCTGACGCAGTCGCTGCTGACCCTGGCCCGGGTCGAGAGCCGCGGCGCCCCGGAGAGCGAAATGGTCGACGTGCCGCTGGCGATCAAAGACGTCGTCAACGCCTGCGACGCGCCGCCCCACGTGGAGCTGGTCGTCGACGTCGAGTCCGACTTGGCGGCAACCGGCGACCCGACCCTGCTTCGACAGGTGATGATCGGCTTGCTTACCAATGCGTTCAAGAACACGCCGCCGCCCGGGACCGTTACGGTCCGCGGCCGGCATGACAAAGAGGGCGAGGTCATCTTGGAGGTAATCGACACCGGCACCGGCATCCCCGCCGGCGAGCTCGAGCGCGTCTTCGAGCGCTTCTACCGCCGCAGCGAGTCGCGCAAGCAGGAGGGCTTCGGCCTCGGCCTGGCGATCGCCAGGCGGATGGTCGATGTGATGGGCGGCCGAATCGGCGCCGAGTCGGTGGAGGGGGAGGGGAGCACCTTCTGGGTCCGCCTTCCGGTCGCGCAACCAAGCCCCACCCCGGTGGCATGAGCAGCGGCCGCATCCTCATCGCCGACGACGAGCCCTCGGTCCGGGACTCGGTGGGCTACGCGCTTGCCCAGGAGGGGTTCGAGGTCACCCCGGCGGCCGACGGCGACGAGGCATCGAGCCTGCTCGGCGACGGCGTCCCCTTCGACCTGCTGATCCTCGACATCATGATGCCGGGGCCGAGCGGCCTCGACATCTGCCGCGACGTGCGCTCGCGCAGCGCCGTCCCGATCATCGTCCTCACCGCCAAAGACGCCGAGGTCGACAAGGTGGTCGGGCTCGAGGTCGGCGCCGACGACTACGTGACCAAGCCGTTCTCGGTGCGGGAGCTGCTGGGGCGGGTGCGGGCGCAGCTGCGGCGCCGCGAACTCGACCGGGCGCCCCTCTCCCAGGCGGTAAAGATCGAGTCCGGGCCGGTCTCGATCGACCTCGTCCGCCACGTCGCCACCGTCCGCGCCGTTCCCGTCAACCTCACCCGCTCGGAGTTCCAACTGCTGCGCCTGCTGGTCGGGCGCCCGGGGGAGGTCTTCTCCCGCGCCCAGATCATGGAGGAGCTCTGGCAGACCGAGTTCGACGGCGACGAGCGCGCCTGCGACGTCCACATCTCCAACCTGCGCCAGAAGGTCGAGCGGGACCCCCAGAAGCCGGAGCTGGTCCTGACCGTGCGCGGCGTTGGCTATAAGTACAACCCCGAGTCGAACTGACCGATCCGGCGTTTGAAGACGTGCGCATTGTTTTTGTAGACGCCATCCTCTAGGGTGGTGAGCCCCTAGACGCCATTCCCCGTGGCGTCACCCCAACGGCAAGCTGCCCGCACGCCGGATACTGCAGGCGTGCGGGCCGCTCAGCCGTCCGACGAGCTAAGGCGGGCCCATCACCCGCAAGTCTGGCTCACTACGGTGTAGGGAACCGATTCGAAATGGAGGCCCTATGCCACTGGTACCGATGGTCGTCGAGCAGACCGCTCGCGGCGAGCGCTCGTTTGACATCTACAGCCGTCTGCTCGCGCAGCGGATCGTCTTCCTCGGCGAGCCCGTCACCGAGGACCTCGCCAACCTGATCATCGCCCAGCTGCTGCACCTCGAGGCCGAGGATCCCGACAAGGACGTCAGCCTCTACATCAACTCGCCGGGCGGCTCCGCCTACGCGGGCCTGGCGATCTACGACACGATGCAGTTTGTCAAGCCGGACGTGCAGACGATCTGTTACGGGATCGCGATGTCGGCGGGCTCGCTGATCCTCACCGGCGGCGCCGCCGGAAAGCGGATGGCGCTGCCCAACAGCCGCATCCTCATCCACCAGCCGAGCGGCGGCTTCGAAGGGCAATCGAGCGACATCGAGATCCACGCCAAAGAGATCCTCGCCCTGCGCGAGCGGCTCGACCAGATCTACGTCAAGCACACCGGCCAGTCGGAGGAGCAGATCCACACCGACATGGAACGCGACAAATTCTTCCAGCCGCAGCAGGCGGTCGAGTACGGGTTGATCGACCGGGTGATCTCTACGCATGAGTTCCAGGGTGAGGCGCCGGTGGGCAGCAACGGTTCGGCTCCTTAGGGCTTTGGGCGGGGGCCTAGAGGCGGCGCGCCGACCAGAGGCCGGCTATCGCTGCGGCGCCGCCGGAGATGACGCCGCCGATTCCCGCGGCGCGCGTCTCTTGGTCGCGGGCCGAGGCGCCGAGGGCGACGGCGTCGGCTAGGTCGCAGGCGCTGGAGAGGAGGATCGTCGTCCGCAGGGCCTGTGGGTCGTTGCGGGTGGCCAGGGTCATGGCTCCGATCGCGATGTCTCTGCCGCCGCCCAGTTTCGCCAGTGCTTTGCCCTGGGCGTCGGTCTCGCCGAAGCGGAGAGCGCGCAGGGCCGGGCGGGTGGCGAAGAGGATTCCTAGGCCCATCGCCAGCCTGGTTGCGCCGATACCCAGGGCGAGCTGGCGGGCTCTGCGGTCGGTTTCGGCTCGGCGGAACATGGCTCGACCCTACCCGTCCGCGAAGCCGGGGGAACCGTTTCGAAATGATGCCCGGGTGGCAGAGGGCGACACGATCCTGCGGCTGGCGCGGCGCTTCGAGGCGACGCTGCTAGGGAAGACGGTGACCGCTTCGGCGCCCAACCCCCGGGGGAAGGCCGCGCGGATCGAGCGGCTCGATGGCCAGACCCTGGAAGTGGTCGAGTCGCGCGGCAAGCACCTGCTGCTGGACTTCGGCGAGCTCTCGCTCCACTGCCACCTGGGGATGAGCGGCGGCTGGCATTTCTACCGGCCCCGCTCGCGCTGGCGGCGGCCGCGCTCCTCGGCCTGGGCCGTTCTCGCCAACGGGGAGTGGGAGGCGGTGCAGTTCGGCGGCCCTACCCTGCAGGTGGGGCCGACCGCGCGTGTGCGCCGCAATCCCCAGTTGACGCGCCTCGGGCCCGACATCCTCGCCGAGGATTTCGACCCGGCTGCGGTGATCCCGGCGCTGCGCGCCGACCCCACACGCGGCCTCGGCGACGCCCTCCTCGACCAGCACCTCGTCGCCGGCATCGGCAACATCTTCAAGAGCGAGGCCTGCTTCGCCGCCCGCGTCGACCCCTGGCGTGAAATCGGCGACGTCTCCGACGAGGAGCTGCGGAAGGTCCTGATCGCCGCCCGCGAGCAGATGCTGAGCGCGGTCGAGCGCGGCAATCGCCACAGCTTCCAGATCTACAAACGCCGCCAGAGCGTCTGCCCTTCCTGCCGCGGCCCGATCTCCTCGCGCGGACAGGGCGACGCCAACCGCACGACCTACTGGTGCCCCAGATGCCAGGACTGAGGTGGCGGCGCCGGGCTGAGGCCCCGGCTCTGCGAGCGCGACCGGCCTCCTATTACCGCGTCGCCGGGATCCGGCTCGACGAGGAATTGGAGCGCCTGCGGGCGCTGCCGGTCTTCGCCGAGGGGTCGCTGGCGGGGCGGCGGCCGCAGCTGAAGGTGCGGCGGGCGAGCCGAAAACCCAACCGCCTCGGCTTCGCCGTCCCCTCCGAGTTCCGCCTCTCGGTCACCGCCTACCCTGGCATCCGCCCCGGCGACGTCCTCGAGACGCTCCTCCACGAGCTGGTCCACCTTCACGTCGGGCGGGCCAAGGAAGCCCACGGCTGGCACGGCCCGACCTTCAAGCGCACCCTCGCCCAAGCGATGCGGGAGGCCTACGGCGTCGACATCCCAACCCCTCGGGCAACCCTCCACGGGCCATATGCCGAGGCGATCGAGGCGCTGGCCTAGTTCTCCGCCTCTTCCTCCTCCCACCGCTTCTTCTCGCGCATGCGGTGGATGAGGAGGAAGAGGATCACGATCAGGGCCGGCGCGAAGACCGGCAACGCCACGATGGCGTTGTGGTGGGCGAGCGGCAGGATCACCTGCCGCCGCCGTGCTGGAAGCCGGCGAGGCCGCGCAGACGCAGGCGCCGTCGCTTGGGCGCCGGCCGTAAGCCCACGGCGAGTCGGTGCAGGGCCCAGGCGAGCAGGACGAGTAGTGAGAAGGCGATCGCCGCCACCGCCGAATAGGCGAGCACGGTGACGATCGGGCTGCCGGTTTTGGCCTCCCGCTGCAGCAGCTCGTGCTCGTCGCGGAAGGAGCGGGTGAAGCGCGCCGGCGCCGGCGTTTCGCCGACCGGGATCGCCTCGTCGCGCGGCAGGTAGATCGGCAGCGCGGTCAGCGAGCTCGCGTCGTGGAGCCGGATCATCGCCTTCCAGTTGCCGTAGACCGGGATCGGCTCGGTGCTGCGGTAGACCCCTGGCCCCGTCCGCTCCAGCGGCGCGACGACGAGTCCCCCGCCTTGCCAGGCGGTGACGTCGAACCACTCGGCATCGGCCGCGGCGTCCGCCGGGTCCATGCGGACGGTGGCTTCGACCTCGCGGTTCGGTCCGGCGCCGACGTCGCGCAGGGCGACCTGGGCGCTGACCCCATCCTGGGTCGGGGTGTAGAGGCCGTAGCCGACCAGCGCCGCGAGGACGGCGGCGCTGCAGACGGCGGCGAGGCGCAGCTGCGGCGAGCGCGGCCGCGGGACCGGCGAGAGGTGGGAGCCGATCCAGGCGCCGATCGTGGCGCCGGCGATCGCGGCGGCAAAGCCGACGATCGCGATTTCCGGCAGGGCAGACTCGGGCCAGGGCAGCGGCATCCAGATCTGCGACCAGGCCCACTCGGCGGCGAGGCCGACGGTGCCGATCCCGAGCCCGGAGACGAGCCCGAAGCGCAGCGGCTTCTGGGTGGAGACGAACAGCGCGACTGCCTCGACAACGGCGGCCTCGGCGATGTAGAGCGGGAAGTGGGGGGTGGTCTGGCCCAGCACCGGGCCGACCAGCAGCGCCAGGATGCCGCGCAGGAAGATGAAGAACCCGGCGGCGCCGAGGGCGGCGCCGGGGCCGGCATAGGTCCGCGCCAGGACCAGGCCGACACCGGCCGCCAGCATCAGCAGGATCGGTTGGAAGATCAGCTGGAACTGGGGGACGCCGAAGTCGAACTCGGCCTGGAAGGTCGAGAGGCCGAGCATCAGGCCGCCGGTGAGCGCGATCGCGCGGGCCATCTTCGTGTGCAGGAACTCCTCCAGCGAGGTCTCGCCGGAAGCGTTTGCGCGCATTCCCTCGACGGCGAGGACGGCGATCCCGACCAGGGTCATCGCGGCGCCGCCGATCAGCATCAGGTGGGTCGGGCCCCACAGGGTCACGTCCTGGCCGAAGAGCCGGTGCCAGATGTCGTCGAGCGGGAACCCGATCAGCGAGAAGGCGCCGCAGGCGCAGATGAGGACGCCGCCGAGCGGCGCCCACCAGTCGCGGCCGATGCGGACGGCGACCGTGCTCGGGCGCTCCTTCGGCAGGACCATCGCGAAGAACCCGGCGCTGAAGATGCCGAAGAGGCCGGCGAGGATGAAGTAGTGGGCGGGGTTGGCGAGCGGGCCGGCGTCGCGGCCGTTGTCGATGTGGATCGAGATGTCCCAGTACATGCCGAAGACCGCGGTCAGCAGCGAGACCGTCGCGACCGCCGAGGGGAACGCGACCCAGCCGGGAAAGCCGGAGGAGCGCTCGCTGAAGTCGGCGAGGCGCTGCAGAACCCGGACCCGGCCGCTGCGATGGCCGAGCCCGAGGTAGAGGAGCGCGCAGGTGACGATCGTCGCCGCCGTCGTCGCGATCACGATCTGGGCGATCTCGGCGCCGCCGGCCGGGGGTGCGGCGGCGGCGAGAAGCGTGGCGGAATCGAAGTTCATAAGGGTGTCCTTGAAGTGGATTGCAAGAAGCTTGTTCCCACATAAACGTTACCTCAAACGAGGTTACATTGAGAATGTAGACTCGTCACATGGCGAAAAATGCCAGTACCAGCGGGGATTCGGCAGCTCCGGAGGCCGACCTCACGGTCGAGCAGCTCGCCTACGAGACGGGGATGTCGGTCCGCAACATCCGCAACCACCAGTCACGGGGCCTGCTGCCGCCGCCCGAGGTCCGTGCCCGGGTCGGCTACTACGGTGCCGCGCACGTCGCCCGCCTGCGGCTGATCCAGGAGATGCAGGCGGAGGGGTTCAAGTTGAGCGCGATCTCCCGCCTGATCGGGGAGCACGGCGCCGACGCCGATCGCTTCGTCGGGCTCCGCCAGGCGGTCACCGCCCCCTTCGCCACCGAGGCGCCGGAGGTCTACAGCCGCGAGGAGCTGGTGGAGAAATTCGGTACCGACGACGACCGCTTGATCGAGAAAGCGCGAAAGCTCGGCCTTTTGGTCGACCTCGGCGACGAGCGCTACGAAGCGCCGAGCCCGGCCCTGATCCGCGCCGCCGAGGAAGTGCTGGCGATGGGCATCGAGCTCCCCGCCGCCCTCGCCGCGATCGAGAAACTCAACCGCAACGCCCAGTCCTCGGCCCGCACCTTCGTCGAGCTCTTCGTCGACAAGGTCTGGAAGCCCTTCGACGACGCCGGCCGCCCGGAGGAGGGCTGGGAGGAGATCATCGCCTCGATCGGCCGCCTCCGCCCGCTCGCCTTCGACGCCCTCAACGCCACCTTCCGTCTCACCCTCACCGCCGAAATCGAGAAAGCCTTCGGCGAAGTCCTGGAACGGCGACAGAAGAAGAAGTAGAGGTCACGCCCGCGGTGATTCGAAGCACGCCATGCTGACGAGGATCGGCTTCAGCCCGTCCGGATCGCCGGCGGCCCGATCGAGGGCTTCCTCTTGCAGCTGTGGCAGCCAGGCGAGAATTTTGTCGAGACCCTCCGTGCGTCGCTGCCAGGCGGCCGGCGTCAGCGCTTCGGTCCTCGACGAGACTCCCAGGCCCGAGCCGCCCACCCCGACCGGATCCGCCTCGACGACTTCCGCCAGTCGTTCCGCGAGAGTTGCTGCCCAGCCTCTGGAGACGGCGAGACGGAGGAGGCGCGGGAGCCTGTCCCAGGCGACCAAGTCGAAGTAGCAGTGGCCGGCGTTTCTGAAGATCCGTTCGGTCCCGCCCCCGTTGCGCCCCCCGGACCTCTCCTCGATCAGCTCGATCAGCCCCCAGCTCTGCAGCTCCCTGAAGCACCGGGCCACATAGGACGGATCGCCGCCGAACCGCTCGACGAACTGCGATGGGCTCGTCGGCCTCGAGAAGAGCTCAGTCAGGATCTTCGACCGCCAGGGATTGGCCAGGGCATTCACGATCTCGGGCTTCAGCTCGAAGGGCCGGGCGACATCCCCGGGAAGCCGTTTGAACCGCCGGATGATCTCGTCCGGGGACTGCCGGGTCCTGAGGATCGAAAAGCCGGCGGTTGCCCAAATCGATTCGTCCCCCGCAGCCACTCCTCGATCCGGTGGTGGGGTCTCCTCATGGCTCGAGACAAGGCCGGTCGCAAGCTCGAGGCGCTGGCGAAGCTGCTCGACGGCCTTCTCGTCGAGGACGAGGGTGTCCCAGGAGGAGTGGGTCTCGATGTGGTTGTCGAAGGTGCCGGCGGCAAGCGCCTCGACGATGCGCGACCAGTAGGCGTCGAGTTCGGCGCCGACCGTGGGGTCGGGCTCCCCGATTGAAAGGCTCGCTGTCAGCTCGGATGCCCCCGCGGGGCCCTCGACGAGCCCGTAGACGTGCTCGATCGGCGAGCCGCGTTGGACCTGGCGCCGTTCTTCGATCACCTCGGCGTAGCCACACGTCTTCAGGTAGCGGAACGAGCGCGCCACGTGACTGAGGTCTCCGCCCCTCTCCCGGACGAATTGGGAGGGGCTCAGTGGCCGCACCTGCAGCTCTTCGAGGATCCGAGCTCGGACCGGGTCCGTGAGCGCAGAGGCGAGCTTCGGCTCGACTCCGTAGACGAACGGTGACGACGAGTCAGCCAGCGACATCGAGCCACCGCCCGACTGTGGAGGTTGGCGAGCGAAACGCGGACATGCCGACGATCGTCGGAACGAGCTCGTCCACGTTCCCCTCGGTTCGGGCGATCGACGTTCGGCCGACCTCGGGTGCCCACATGAGAGTCTCGTCCAGGCGATCGGCTAGAGCTAGCCACCCCTTCCTGTCGAGGTTGACCGTCTTCCAGTCGAACTCCCATGCGGAATCAGCGCTGAGCATGCCGGCCCCGACCGCCTCGTCGATCCTTCGCACGTAGTCCTGCAGAATCCCGAGGCTCACCTCATTGCGAAAGAACGAGGGCAGCCTCACCCACGTCTCGCTGTCGAAATACATCCTGTGCAAGCTTCGATAGATGCGCTCGATTCCGCCGCCGCGCCTGCCGCCGCGGCGCTCCTCGACCAGCTCCAGCAGGCCCCATTCCGCCAGCTCCCGGAAGCAGCGGGCGACGTAGGAGGATTCGCCGCCCACCTCTTCGACGAACTGCGACGGGCTCATCGGCCGGCTCGACATCTCGGTCATGATCCGCGAGCGCCAGGGGTTGGCGAGGGCCTTGACCATCTTCAGGCAGATCTCGAAGCGATTGCCGCGGCTCGGCGAAGGGGGGTACTCCTCCAGAGAAGTTCGCACGATCTGTGCTGCGGGGCGGGCTGCCGGGAGGAGGGCGAGTCCGACCGTCGTCGGAATCGAGTCACGCCCATCTGGGCCTATCCGCTCGGCCGCTTCGGCTTCCAGCTCATGGAGCCAGCTCAGCAGCTCGTGCTGTCGATTGCGTAACTCTCCCCAACCGATCTCGTCGAGGAGAATTTCGTCATGGGACAGGTGTCGATCGAGGTCTCGGTCGAAGGTCCCGCAGGCGACCGCCTTCCTGACCTCGTCGAGGTACAGGTTGAGGGGAGGGGGGAAGCCGTTCTCTTTCGAGACCTTTTCCCAGATCGCCGCCTCGAAGGGAGTCTGAGCGGCCTTCCGATAGACGTGCCGGACCGAGGCTCCACCTCGCCTCCCGGCGCGCTCTTCCAGGACCTCTGCATATCCCCAGCGCTGGAGCTGTCGGAAGCCTCGGCTGACCGCGGTCACCTCGCCCCCGAAGACTTGAACGAACTCCGAGGGGCTGAGCGGGCGAGAACTGATCTCGTGCAGGATCCGGGACCTCAAGGGATCAGCCACCGCTTCGGCCATCCTTGGACTGATCCCGAAGACAGTGTCGTTCCCTGGACCTGCCAACTCCGCTAGTACGCTCATGTACTGGAGCTTAGGGGTCCCAGAAGGCCTGATCTAGTACTTGTGTGATTCAGCACTAAATTACTGGACACATTTGCCTTCGTAAGCCCTGGGCGCCAGTTCTAGAGTGCCGGGCAGCTCTCGATTCGAACGCAGAGCTTCAGGGTGCCCGAAGAAGGCGTCTACATACTAGACACATCAGTGCAGGCGCCTTGAGGAGTTGGGAAAAAAGTGAGATCGGGGAAGATCGATTGGGTATCGAAAAACTAGACACCATTCTGGTGGGGACCCCTCTTGACAGGGTGTTGCGGGCCCTCAACCACCCCCTGCGGCGCCGGATCCTGCGCGAGCTCAATACGGCGCCGGCAAGCGCCAGCGCTCTGGCCAAGGCCTTCGACGAGGAACTGGGGGCAGTTTCCTACCACCTCAATCAGGTGCTCGCCCGAGAATGCGGGGTGGTCGAACTGGTGGAAACCATCGCCCGGCGGGGCGCGCTCGAAAAGGTCTTTGGCCTCAACCGAGCGATCTGGGATGAGGTGTCCTCGGTGCCCGAGTTGGGCGGCGGCGGCGCCGAGTGGCTGCCGATCGAGGTCGATTCGCCGACTTGGCAGGAGATCTGCGAGGCCAGGCGGGACTTCCAGGCTCGAGTCGCCGAGGCCGTCGCGGCGAGCCAGAGGCGCGCGGCGGGGTCGAAGGAGCTGGGCTCCGAGACCCGCCGCTTCATCGTCGGGGTGGCGGCGTTCCCTACCGCCCCGAGCGGAGGAGGTCGCTGAGGATGAGGCCAAGTTCCGGGATCGCCGCCTCCAGTTCTCCCGGCGCCTCCCGGACAATCGAGCTGGCGACGGCTTGGTCGACGACGCCGACGATGAACTCAGCTGTCATCGAGGGCGGGATGTTGCCGGATCCGGGCTCGCGACAGGCGGCGTCGATCGCCAGAGCAAGGCGCTCGATGACTCTCTGGCGCTTCTCGAGCGCCGGGCCACCGGCAACGTGAACCTCGATGAACAGGGCCCTGGCCAGCGCCGGTTCGGAGGTCGCCATGGCTGCCAGCCGGCCCAGGGCGCCTTCGACCCGAGACCTGCAGGGAGCCTCGGAATCGATCAAGCTGAGCATTTCCTGGGAGAGGCGCTCGATCGCGTTTCCGTAGGCGATCGCGAAGCACTCGGCCTTGTCGACGAAGTGCCGGTCGAACTGCTGGCGATCGCCGCCGTACCCTTCGAAGACGCTCCGCACGGAGACGTGTCGATACCCGAGCTCTCCCGTGCGAAGCAGCATCGATCTCTCGATCTGTTCGCGGATCTCGGGTTGGGACCCTGTCTCCATGTCTGCTTCGCCCCGTTGCCGGCCCATCGGTTCCCCGCGCATTTACCTGATTGCAAGACCAGCCCCTGCTGGATGGGAACCGTATCAGTTATAGATGTAAACCTCTTCTTCAAAAGAAGTGGATCGAGGCCTCGTGGGGGCGCTTCCCCGCTCATCCCTTCAGGACCTGAGAAGGCTTCGATATCCTCGATTAGTGGCCTCGCTTCCAGATCACTTGGCCGCGGCCCCTGTCGGGAAAGATCAATTGCCGCGCGCCGTGATCGCCCAGCACCAGCGCCGCCGCCTCCTAACCGCCGCCGCCGAGGTCTTCGCCGATCGCGGCTATACGGCGACCACGGTGGAGGACCTGGTCGCCGCTGCGGAGATCGGCGTCGGCAGCTTCTATTCCCTTTGCAGCGGCAAGGAAGAGTGCCTGCTTGCCCTCTACGACGAGGCGATCGAGCAAGCGCGCCAGGTAATCGAGGAGGCCCTTTCCGCCGCGGGGGAGACGGCCTGGGCCGAACAGGTGTGCATCGGCCTGCGCGAGATCCTGGGTCTGGTTGCGGAGCGCCCGCTGGATGCAAGAATCGCCATCGTCGAGATCCAGACTGCCGGCGCCGATGCCTTCCAGCGGTATGGGGAAACCCTCGATGCGGTCGCGATCTTCCTCGCTCTGGGCCGCGAGGTCGCGGGGGCTGCGAAGCCGCTACCCCAAAGCCTCGAGCAGACGACCGTGAGCGGAGTCGCCTGGCTGTTGCACAGGTACCTCAGCCTCGACAAGGCCCAGTCGGCACCGGACCTCTTCGAGGACTTGGCGGCGCTCATCCTGGAGCCATACCTCGGCGAGGACGAGGCGCGCCGGGCGATCGCTCGGCTGTCCCCCGCGCCCGCCGACTGACTGGCCGCCGAGCGCCGGCCTCCTTTGACCCGGGGGAGGGATGAACGCCCCCGGGCAGCCATGGGCGGGCACGGCCTCCCCGAGGGGCCGCTTGCTTCAGGCGGCGATCGCCACGGTGTCCACCGTCGGCTACGACGGCACGAGCGTGGAGATGATCAGTCAGGCCGCGGGGCTGCCCGAGGGAGAGTTCGAGCGCAGGTTTGCCGGCAAGGACGAGTGCTGCCGCGCCGCCTTCGAAGACGTCTGCGAACACTTCGACCGCAGCATGCTGCCGATCTACGCTCGGCCGGTGCCGCCCGCGACCAAGATCGCGATTGCCCTCTACACGGCCGCCGATTACTGCTCCGAGCATGAGCAACGGGTGCGTTTCGGCATCCAGGCCCGCTCGCGCTACGGAGCTATTCCCAGGGCCGAGAGCAGCCTTCGCTTCCATCTTGGCCAGATGGATTCCCTTCGGTATGACAGCCCCGCCGCGCAGCGGCGGATTCCCGAGGTTGCCCCCGAGCTCTGCGTCGGCTTCTTCCTCGGGCTCCTGGTCAAGCTCGGTAGTACGGGTCGGCTCGCGGATCTCCACCGGGAAATCCCCACGCTGCTCCGCAGCATCTTCACGGTTTACTTCGGTCCGAACCTCGCTGACAGGTTTTTGCGTGACCACAAAATCGCCGAGGAAAGCGGGATCGGCGGCGATCGACCGCATTAAAACCAGTTGGTTACGGGGGAAGCAATCCAGGGATGTAACTAAGGTCGAAATGCGGTTATCTTGCGGTTGTGCCCAAGAGCCTCAAAGCAGAGGACGCTTCGGGCCTGCCGCGCCTGCCTCCCGGAAGGCACGGGCTCGAGCGGGACTTCGTCGTCCAGAACCAGCGGGACCGGTTGACGGCCGGGGTCATCGCCGTGATCGGCGAACGCGGCTATCACGAGGCGACGATCAGCCAGATTTGCGCCGCCGCCGGTGTCTCGCGACGAACCTTTTACACGTACTTCGCCGGCAAGCAGGAGTGCTTCGGGGAGGCCTTCGAACGGATCTCAGAGCACCTCGCCGGCGCCATGAGGGGGATAGACGGTCAGGAAGGGGACTGGCCCGAGCAGGTGATGGCTCGCCTGGCAATCCTCCTGGAGGCATTCGCCGCCAACCCGGATCTGGTCCGCTTCAGTTGGACGGCGCCCTTTCGCGCTGGTGAGCCGATCGCCGAATATCACCAGATCGCCCTCGAGCAGTTGCTGCAGGCGCTTTTGGAGGATAGGCCCGCCGACGGGCTCCGCCGCCCTTCGCAGGTCGTGGAGAACGCGGTGGTCGGCGGCATGATGGCCCTGATCGCGAGCCGGGTCGAAGCTGGAGGGGGGGCTAGCCTGCCCGATCTGCTCCCGGAGCTGGTCGAGATCTTCCTCACCCCGTACCTCGGCAGAGCTGAAGCCGCGCGGGTGGTTTGAGGCCCGCCCCGGGGCCTGGGCAAGCCGACGCCCGGACTTGAACCGGGGACCCCTTCATTACGAATGAAGTGCTCTACCAACTGAGCTACGCCGGCGGGTTCGGGGATTGTAAAGAGGGAGCGGGCTTCGGTTCCGTCGCGTTGTTTGCCTTCAGGGGCGGACGGTGAAGTGGACCGAGCGGCCCGGCCGCGAGCAGGAGATCGACCAGCCGCGACCGATGACGACACCCTGGCAGCGGTAGGCGCCGGCCGAGCAGCCCCAGCGCGAAGCACCCGGTGGGCGCCGGCAGTCCGGATTCCGCTGCCAGGCGGCGCGGATCTGCGCGGTGGTCGCCTCCGCCGCCGGCGCGGCACCGGTGTCGGTCGTCTCCCCGGAGGAGCTGCAGCCGGCGAGCACCGCACACAGCGCGAGGAGGACGAGGGGTTTGGCGAGGCGCATCCCGCGGAAACCTACCCGTCCGCGTCTTCCTCCTCGACCTCCTCGTGGGGCATGCCGCCGCAGACGGGGCACTCCGGCTCCGGCCTCACCGGCTCCTTTTCGACCTTCATCGTCCGCAGGTCGTAGATGTGCGCGACTCCCTGGGCGGCCGGCCTGCTCAACCCCGTCAGCAGGTGCATCGCCTCCATCGCCACCTGGCCCCCGATCAGGCCGCAGGCCGGACCGAGCGTCGCCGCCGGGCTCGATTTCGCCCGGCCCTGCTCGATCGCGACGTCGTAGAGCGGGTACTCGCGGCGGTAGCGGATCTCCTGGCAGGTGAAGCAGCCGGTCTTGCCCGGAACGTAGAGAGGACCGACCCGCGCGACCGGCGGAAAGTGGCTCATCGTGATGTAGGGGACCCCGGCCTCGAAGCAGGCCGAGTTGCACCAGCGCTCGATGTCGTGGGTCGGCCAGTCGGCGGCGTCGATGACGAAGTCGGCGCCGGCGACGAACTCGGCGATGTCCGCCTCGCTCTCCAGCCGCCGCGCCTCGGTCGTGATCCTGACGCGGGAGTTGAAGGCGCGCAGGCGCGAGGCGGCGCACTCCACCTTGAGCAGGCCGATGTCGGCCTCGCTGTAGAGGACCTGCCGGTTGAGGTTGCTGATCTCGACGCGGTCGCCGTCGATCAGCCAGAGCTCGCCGATCCCGATGCAGGCGAGGGTGAGGGCGGACCAGCCGCCGAGGCCACCGACCCCGAGGACGGCGATCTTCGCCTCCCGCAGCCTCTCCTGGCACTCCGACGGAGCCGGCCCTGCGACCGAGCCGATGTCGCTGAAGTAGCGCAGCTGGCGGTCGAAACGTTCCAGTTCGGCGGGGTCGATCCGCTCGTCGTCGGCGGCGTCCTCGATCACCTCGAGCTCCTGCATCTGGGCGATCAGGTCGTCGACCTCCTGGGCGCCGAACTCCTCCCGCAGCTGCTCGAGCGTGTGTTCCCCGTTCACCGCGGCGAGCAGCCGCCGTTCCTCGGCATCGGGCTTCTCGATCCGGATGTCGTTGCCGGCGCTCGGGCGCAGCAGGTAGACGTCCCCCTCTGGCGTCTCGATCTCCTCCGTGGTCCGCTTGATCCGTGGCCTGCGCAAGTTCCCTCCCCATAGGTAGCTGGCGAAGCGAACTAGAGACCGCGCTAATGGTGGAATCGTTTCCACCAATCTGGATGAGGCTTAGGCAACCAGCTCTCGGGCCCGCGCAAGGACCGCGTCGGTCATCGGCTCGGTCAGCGTGCCGGTAAAGGTGTTCTGCTGGCTCGGGTGGTAGCAGCCGAGCAGCCGCCAGCGCCCGATTTCGACCTCGGCTCCGTGACCGAACTTCGGCCGCGGCCGCGGCACCACCTCGCCGAGCGCCCTGGCGGCGCGAAGGAACCCGTCCCAGCCGAAGGCGCCGAGGGCGATCAGCACCTGGCAGCGATCGAGCAGCTCCAGCTCGCGCCGCAGATACGGCAGGCAGGTGTCCCGCTCCTCGGGCGTCGGCTTGTTGGCGGGCGGTGCGCAGCGGACCGTCGCGGTGACGTAGGCGTCGCGCAGCTCCAGCCCGTCGCCGCGCCACTCCGAGGTGGGCTGGTTGGCGAACCCGGCCCGGTGGAGCGCTGCGTAGAGCCAGTCGCCGGAGCGGTCGCCGGTGAACATCCGCCCGGTGCGGTTGGCGCCATGGGCGGCCGGGGCGAGGCCGACGATCCCGACCCGCGCCTCCGGATCGCCGAAGCCCGAGACGGGCCGCGCCCAGTACTCCTGGCCCTGGAAGCGCCGCGGCGGATTCGCGGCCTGCGCCTCGCGCCACTCGACCAGCCGGGGGCAGAGCCGGCAGCGGTGGACCTCGTCGGCCAGCGCCTCGAGGGCGCGGCGGTTGTCCGAGCTCATAGGCTTCGCCATCCCCTCATGGCCTCCAACCGAATCATGCGCGGGCGCGCGATGCGCCGCGCCCTCCTCGCGGTGCTGCTCGCGGCCCTTGCCGTCGGCCTGGGGGCCTGTGGGGGAGGCGGCGGTTCGGCGACCGACAAGGCGGGTGACGTCGAGGTGCTGAACGAAGTCCTCGGCCGCCAGCTCGCCGTCGTCGAAGTCTACGAATCGGTGGTGCTGGTCCTCCACGGCTCCGACCTCGCTGCCGCCCGCGCTTTCCTGGCCCAGGAACAGGAACACGTCGACGCGACGACGAAGACGCTGCACGGCCTCGACGCGGAGGCCGACCCGCCGACCGAAAAGATCGAAATCGGCCGTCTCGGTAGCGAGCGGGAAGTGATCGAGCTCCTCTACGAGATGGAAAGCGCGACGATCGACCTCGAGCTGCACGCGGTCGGCCAGCTGACGATCGCCTGGCCGCGACCGCTGGTCGCCTCGATGGCGGCGAACCAGGCGCAGCGCCTCGTCCTGATCCGGCAGGCCTTAGGGGCGAAGCCGCTCGAAAGCGTCCCGGAGGCGTTCGAGACCGGCGAAACGGCCGCCCCAGAAGGGAAGATGAAGCCATGACCGCTCCCCTCTACGCCCTCGGGCGTTTCAGCTCCCGCCACCACTGGCCCGTGATCGGCGCCTGGATCGCGCTCGCGATCGCCCTGCTCGCGATCAGCCACTCGGCCGGCAGCAAGACCAGCGAAAACCTCACCCTGCCGGGCACCGACTCGACGATCGCCACCGAACTGCTCGAAGACGACCTGCCCGAACAGGCCTACGGCAGCAACCCGCTGGTCCTCGAAGCGCCGGCCGGGGAGAAGCTGAGCGAAGCGAAGTACGCGGGCGCGGTGGCGGAAGTCGGGAAGCGGCTGAACTCGCTCGGCGACGTCAACTCCGCGGTCAGCCCGCTGAGCCCGCAGGGGGCCAACTTCCTCAGCAAGGACGAAGCGATCGGCTACTTCCCGGTCGTCCTCTCGGTCGGCCCCGGCGAAATCGACGAAGAAGAGGCGGAAAAGATCCTCGACGCCGCCGGCCCGGCTCGCCAGGCCGGAATGAACACGGCGATCGGCGCCTACGTCGGCCAGCAGCTCTCGAAGCCGGCGACCGAGACCAGCGAGGCGATCGGCCTCGCCGCGGCGGTCGTCATCCTCCTCTTCGCCTTCGGGACGGCGACGGCGATGATGCTGCCGATCGTCTCGGCCGTGATCGGCCTCGCCTGCGCCCTCTCGATCATCCGCCTGCTCGAGCACGTGCTCGAGGTGCCGGGGGTCGCCTCGACCCTGGCGACGATGATCGGCCTCGGCGTCGGCATCGACTACGCCCTCTTCATCGTCACCCGCCACAAACTGCAGCTGGCCGACGGGATGGAGGTGCGCGAGTCGATCGCCCGCGCCACCGCGACCGCCGGCGGCGCCGTCGTCTTCGCCGGCTTCACCGTCGTGATCGCGCTCTGCTCGCTGGCCTTCGCCGGCATCCCGCTCGTCTCCACCCTCGGCTTCACCGCCGCGGTCGCGGTCGTCGTCGCGGTCGCCGCGGCGACGACGCTCCTGCCGGCGATGCTCGGGGCGCTGGGCCCGCGCATCAACTCGCTGCGGGTCAAGCTCGGGAAGACCCACCCCGACGACAAAGAGCCGCACGGCTGGCGGCGCTGGGCGGAACGGGTCAGCGAGCGGCCCTGGACCGCGACCGTGGTCGCGCTGGCGATCCTCATCGTCCTGGCTCTGCCGGTCCTGCAGCTGCAGCTCGGCCAGAACGACATCAGCGCCCTGCCGAAGGAAACGACCTCGCGCCAGGCCTACGACTCGCTCAACAAGGGCTTCGGTCCCGGCGTCAACGGGCCGTTGCTGATCGCCACCGAATTCAGTTCTCCGGCGGAAGCCAAGCAGGTGCTGCCGCAGCTGGAGCAGGCGGTGGGCGGCGCCGGTGACGTCGCGGCGGTCTCCGAACCGACGCTCGATGAAGCGGGGACGACGGCGGTGTTCACCGTGATCTCGAAATCCGAGCCCTGGGCGGATGAGACCGTCAACCTGGTCGAAGACCTGCGCGAAAAAACGATCCCGCAGGCGCTGCAGGGGACCAAGGCCAGCTCCTACGTCGGCGGCCAGACCGCCGGCTACATCGACCTGGCGCAGCAGATCAGCGACAAGCTGCCGCTGATGATCGCGATCGTCGTCGCGCTCAGCTTCATCGTCCTCCTCGTCGCCTTTCGCTCGCTGCTGGTGCCGGTGAAGGCGGCGGCGATGAACCTGCTTTCGGTCGCCGCCGCCTACGGCGTCGTCACCGCGGTCTTCCAGCTCGGCTGGGGCTCCTCGCTGATCGGGCTCGACCACCCGATCCCGATCGTCAGCTTCGTGCCGCTGCTGATGTTCGCGATCCTCTTCGGCCTCTCGATGGACTACGAGGTCTTCCTGCTGACGCAGATGCGCGAGCACTTCGAGGAGTACGGCGACGAGCGCCGCGCCGTCGTCGAAGGCCTCGCCAATACCGGCCGCGTGATCACCTCGGCGGCGGCGATCATGGTCTGCGTCTTCACCAGCTTCGTGCTCAGCGGCAACCCGGTGGTGAAGGAGTTCGGGGTCGGGCTGGCGGTGGCGATCGCGATCGACTCGACCCTGGTCCGCTGCCTGCTGGTGCCGGCGGTGATGGTCCTGCTCGGCAAGCGCGCCTGGTGGCTGCCCCGCTGGATGGACCGGTTGATCCCGCACGTCAGCATCGAGGGCGAGGAGTACTTCGCGAAGAAGGACGCCGAAGCCGGGGTGGCTCCGGTCCCTGTCGGGGGTAAGTGAGCGGGAGATGTTCCCGCTCAACCTTCCCAACGCGCTCACCCTCCTCCGCATCCTCGCCGTTCCGGTCGTCGTCGTCGCCCTGCTGGGGGAGAGCGAGCACGGCGACGCCTTCGCCGCCGCCGTCTTCGCCCTGGCGGCGCTGACCGACGGGCTCGACGGCTACTTCGCCCGCTCGCGCGGCTCGATCACCACCTTCGGCAAGCTGATGGACCCGCTCGCCGACAAGCTCCTGATCACCGCGGCGCTGGTCTCCCTCGTCTCCCTCGACCGGCTCGAAGCCTGGGTGGCGATGGTCATCATCGCCCGCGAGGTCGCGGTCACGATCCTCCGCACGATCGCCGCCGAGCGCGGCATCGTCATCGCCGCCAGTTGGCTCGGCAAGCTGAAGACGGTGCTCCAGATCGCCGCCGTGATCGCCCTCATCGCCACCGACCCGGCCCCCCTCGGAGTCGACGTCCTCGTCTACGTAGCCCTAGCCGTCACCGTCATCAGCGGCGCCGACTACTTTTTCGGCCTGCGCAGGCGGATCGAAGCGCTGGAGCGCGAGCGAGCACGCCTGCCGACCGCCCTCAGGTAGGCGGTAGGCGAAAGAACGCCAGTCCGACGACGGCGGGAATCAGCCCCTCCGCCTCCCCGCCGTTGCGCTGGATGGACTCCGCTTCGAACTCGGGGAGAACCTCGAAAACCGCTCCCAGCTGAACGCGGATCGATTGCCAGGCCCGCCGGTCCACCACGAGGCGGCGGCAGGTCAGATGGCGGCCCCCGCGCTTGTCGAGCGTGCCTTCCTCGATCGCCTCTCCGGCCCGTGTCATGTAGGTCGTCAGGACGGCGCCCGCCATGTCGTTGAGCAGTGAGCGAGGGAGGATTCGCCAGCTCTCGTCGTCGAAGTGCGGGTAGCGGGCGTTCCTGTAGATCCTTTCGACGCCACCTCCCCGGCGGCCGCCCCGCCGCTCCTCGTCGACTTCCACCAAGCCCCAATCGCCGAGCTCTCGAAAACAGCGGGCGATGTAGGAAGCCTCACCGCCGATCTCCTCCGAGAAACGGGACGGGCTCATCGGTCGCACGGCGAGCTCCATCAGGATCCGGGATCGCCATCGGTTCGAGAGGCTCTTCGCCATCTCCGGCGCAATCCTCGGCAGCGATAGGTCGCTCGTGGCGGCGCTGGGACGGCCCAGCTCCGCGGCGTCGATCAGCAGCTCGGGCGGCTGGGGAGACAGAAAAGGAGGATGGGGCGTCTCGAAAGTCGCCAGGCCGACGGCGGCGTCCACCGCCTCTGAATCGCCGGCCTTGATTCGCTCGCCGGCTTCGGCCTCCAGCTCGGGAAGAGCGCGGTTCAGCTCATCGAGCAGGCGAGCCAGCTCGGCCCAGGCCTCCGCGTCGAGCGCCTTCTTGTCATAGACGAAGACGCTTTCGGCCTCGCTGCTGAAGGTCCCCGTCTCTATCGCCGCGACGGCGAATCGGAACAGCCTGCCCAATACCGGATGGGCCGCAGCCAATCTCGCCGGTGCGGGGAAGGGCACGGCGCCCGCGGTGAGCAGCGGACGGTTCGGGGCGCGGTAGACCCGCTCGACAGAGGCCCCGCCGCGGTAGGCTCGCCGCACCTCGGCAATCTCGGCGTAACCCAGGTCACAGAGCTGCCGAAAGCAGCGAGAGGCATGGCCGAGGTCGATACCGGTCGCGGCTGCGAAGTCAGAAGGACTCAGGTCCCCCAGTTGCAGCTCGGTCAGGATCCACAGTCGAACCGGATCGGCGAGGGCGGTTATCGCCCTCGGCGTGATTCCAAACGGGGCGGGTTCGAAAGGTTCCAGAGGCACGCGTTTCCAAATAGAAGTCCCTGGTGAATACAACGGCGAGTATAGGGAGACGCCACCGCTTTAGCCGCGGCGGCCAAAGCGGGTGGCAGGCGGCTCAGACCTCGAGCCACTCGCGCATCGTCACGTGATGCGCTTGGTGCCTGCCGCTCTCCAGCTCCGAGCGGAGGTCGCCTAGGGTGCCGTAGCGCTCGGCGACGACGTTGTGGCGGTGGATCGTCTCCAGGTTCTCCTGGCGGGCCATGACGAAGGTCTGCTCGGGCAGGTCGGCGTAGCCCTCGACCACCTGGCGCAGCATCTCGCGGACGCAGTCCTCGACGAAGCGGGGGTGTTCGTGGGCCTTCACGACCACCGATCGCTCGTCGGTTCGCTTCATCAGCTCGTAGATCTCCGAGCTCATGCTGCTCTCGACGATTCGCAGCAGCTCCGGCGCCTCGATCCAGGCGGGGCCGCCCTCGGGGCAGCCGATCCAGAGGGTGCCGATCCCGCGCTGGTTGTGGGTCGCGACCGGGACGAGCTCGAGGATGCGCTCGATCTCAGCACTGCCGAAGCCGTCCTCGGCGAGGCGGTCGCGGGCGAGGGCGGCGACGGCTTCCTGTGCGCACGGACAGGCCGTCATCCCCTGGGCCTCGACCCCGGTCAGGGTGCGGGTGCCGCGGGCGGAGGCGACGGCGGTGCCGTAGAGGACGTAGATCTCCTGGGTGCTCTTGCCGGTTTCCGGCGTCTTCACGGTCTCCGGATAGCGGGCGGTTATCGAGACCTCCGCCCGCTCGCCCCCCTGCCGTTCCCGCACCTTCTCGGCGACGTGGGCAGCCAGCACCTCGGCCTTGAAGGCCTCGCCGAGGACGACCTCGTCGATCGCCTCGCCGACGATCTCCTCGAAGCGGGACATGTGGACGCCGGCCTGCTGCGGGTTGAGGTCGACGAAACACTCGAAGCCGGCGTAGAAGAGGTTCTCGACGCCGTCGGTCTTGACCCGGATCACCTTCTCGACCCCGGTCACGCCGACGCGCGAGAGGCTCACCTGGGTGGCGGGAAGGCCTGCTTGGACGTCGGGAGTGGTGGGGCTGGCGGTCGTCTGGCTGGCCATCGGCTAACCAATAGTAAGCGACTGGGGCGATCGGCTGCCGCAGAAGCTCTGCGGACGTTGGAGAGTTTTTTCCGCCTATAATCCGCCGCGGTCGGAGCGTTAGGGCCGGCCAAGCGCACAAAGGGAGAGGGGCGCTGCGTCGCAGTGAGCATCGAACCGCTGGAGACCACGGCTGAGGTCATCGATCGTGACCAGGAGACGAGCCCGTTCGGGGAGATCGAGGAGCTCCAAGGGCTGATCGCGACCGGTCGCGAGCGCGGCTACCTGACCTTCGAGCAGATCTCCTCGACACTCGAGGAGGTGGAGATCACCAAGGAGCAGGTCTCCCAGCTCCACGCCCACCTCGTCGAGCACGGCATCGACGTCATCGCCGAGGACGGGGTCAGCGCTTACAAAGCCCAGCGCAGCGGCGAGAGCAGCGGCAACGCGAAGAAGGAAGAGCTCGATCTCACCGTCGAGCCGAGCCTCGATTCGCTGCGGCTCTACCTGCGGGCGATCGGCCAGGTCGACCTGCTGACCGCGCAGCAGGAGGTCGAACTAGCGAAACGGATCGAGCGCGGCGACATGCTGGCGAAGCGGCAGATGGTCGAGGCCAACCTGCGGCTCGTCGTCTCGATCGCCAAAGGCTATCTGGGCCGCGGGCTCAGCTTCCTCGACCTGATCCAGGAGGGCTCGCTGGGCTTGATCCGGGCGGTCGAGAAGTTCGACTACCGCCGCGGCTACAAGTTCTCCACCTACGCGACCTGGTGGATCCGCCAGGCGGTGACGCGGGCGATCGCCGACAAGGCGCGGACGATCCGCATCCCCGTTCACATGGTCGAGAAGCTGAACCGGGTCGCCCACGTCGAACGCCAGCTGGTGCAGAAACTGGGGCGCGAGCCCGAGCCCGCGGAGATCGCCGAAGAGCTGCGCTGGCCCGTCTCCGACGTCCGCGACATCCTCCGCGTCGCCCAGCTGCCGGTCTCGCTGGAGAAACCGGTCGGCGACGAGGACGAATCGGAGCTCGGTGACTTCGTCGCCGACGACGCCGTCCTCGAGCCCTTCGAGGAAGCGAGCGAGCATATGCAGAAGGAGGGCGTGAAGAGGGCGCTGGAAGCGCTGCCGGATCGCGAGCGCCAGGTGATCGAACTTCGCTACGGCCTCGCCGGCAACGAGCCGCTGACGCTGGAGGAAGTCGGCCGCACCTTCGGCGTCACCCGCGAGCGGATCCGCCAGATCGAGAACAACACGCTGAAGAAGCTGAAGCGCCTGCCCGAGGCGCAGATGCTCCGCGAAGCTTCTTAGTCGCGCGGTTCGAGGACGAAGACCGTGATCTCACGGTCTAACTTCGACTCGTAGTAGTCCCAGCCCGAGTACTGCTCCATCTGGCGGCGCCAGAGATCCGCTCGCTCCTCGCCCTCGGCGGCCCGCGCCCGCACCTGGAAACGCTTGCGCCCGACCTCTACCTCGGCCTCGGGGTTCGCCTTCAGGTTGAGCGACCAGGCCGGCGTCTTCTGGTTGCCGGCGTTGGTGTTGATGACGACGAAGCGCTCGCCGTCGGCGAGGTAGAGAACCGGCGCCGTGCGCGGCTGCCCGGACTTGCGGCCGGTGGTGGTGAGGAGGAGGACGGGGCCTTTACCGACCTTGCCGCCGACCCGCCCGCCGCTCAGCCGATAGACCGGGGCGTTCAGCTTGCCGACCATCCGCAGCCCTTTGGCCCCCAGCGAATGGGAGAGGCGGGAGTAGAAGCGGTCGCTCGGCACGGCGTGAGTATCCCACCGGCCCCAGCTACAGTGGAGGGCGATGGTCGAGCCGCACCCCTTCCGCCGCGCCGCCGAGAGCAAGGACATCGACCTCCTGGCGGAGACGCTGCACGAAGACGTCGTCCTCCACAGCCCCGTCCTCTTCCGCGGCTTCGAGGGCCGCGACACGGTCTCCGTCGTCCTTACCCACGTAGCGGCGACGCTGGAGAACTTCTCCTACACCGACGAGCTGGCCGAAGGCGACACCGTCGTCCTTCGCTTCAAGGCCACGGTCGGAGACCGTGAGCTGGAGGGAATCGACTTCCTCGAGCTGGACAGCGACGGCCGCGTCCGCGAGCTGACCGTCTTCATGCGTCCCTTCTCGGCCCTGAACGCCTTCAACGAGCAGATGAAGGCGCGCCTGCAGGCTTCCGAAGGCTAGACCGGCGCTTCGCCGTCGATCTTCTCGAAGACGATTCGGCCGGGCCCCTCGGCCTGTACTCGGAGCCGATCACCGGCGGCAATGCCCGCCTCCTCGCATGGCGCCTTGGGAAAAGTCGCCTGTCGTTTCGGACGTAGCAGAACCTGACGAGTAGTTGATGGGGGAGGCAGGATTCGAACCTGCGTAGGCATAGCCGCTTGATTTACAGTCAAGTCCATTTGACCGCTCTGGCACTCCCCCGGTAATGACGAGACGTCAGTAATTGTATTGGGAGGGGCGCCCCCGTAGATGAGTGCTTCGAACGAGGTGCCTCGCTCTACCTCGAACTCCGAGTACTTGCTCCCTCCGAGTGCGATTGAGCGCGCGGCCTCTACGAAGCGAGCTGGGATAAACCATCGACGGCCATCCCCGACCAGCACGAAGAGGTAGTCCACCTGGCTTGGGTCGAACTTCTTTGCCAAGCCGGTCCAACTTCGATTCCCGCCGTTGGTGGCGATGGAAATTTTCCATCGCTCTTCCCCCGACTTGACCGGGCCTCGGAAGGTCGAGGTCTTTACCTGGATCTTGATGAGCCGCCCATCCCATTCGGCCATCAAATCGACATGCGGACTGTGGTTGAACGGAACCCAGACGGTCGCACCTCGACTTCCCAGCCACTCCATCGCCGAAAGCTCGCCGATGTCCCCTTGGACCCGCCGGTTCACCGCTCGCTCGCGGCGGTGGACGCCGACTGCTGGTGGGGTGGTCTCCATGCAAATCATCATTGCAGGCACTGCAGACAGAAACCTTCACATAAGAAACCCATTCCGGTTGCCTGAGATGATGCGCTTGTGCTCGATGACCGGGTGATCGCAATCGCCGGCGTCGGCGGCGGCCTCGGGCCGCTCGTCGCCAAGGAGCTCGCCACGGCGGGCGCGACGGTTGCCGGAACCGACCGCTCCCAAGAGACGCTCGACGCGATCGCCGCCGACCTCGGCCTGCCGCCCGAGCGCTGGGACGGGCGCGCGGTCGACCTCCTCGACGAGGACGCCACCCGCTCCTGGTGCGCGGCCCTGGTCGAGCGCTTCGGCCGCGTCGACGGGCTCGTCCACCTGGTCGGCGGCTGGCGTGGGGGAGAGCCGCTACACGAGGCGCCGCTCGCCGACTGGGAGCTGCTGCACGACCTCCTCGTCCGCACCGTCCAGCACACCACCCGCGCCTTCCACGATCAGTTCGCCGCCAGCGTCGCCGGCCGCTTCGTCCTCGTCTCCTCCAAACAGGCGCAGAGGCCGACCGACACCAACGCCGCCTACGCCGCCGCCAAGGCCGCCGCCGAGGCCTGGACGCTCGCCCTCGCCGACGGCTTCGAAGGCAGCGCCGCGACCGCCAACATCGTCGTCGTCGACGCGATCCTCACCCCGCGGATGCGGGAGGAGGAGCCGGGAAAGGAGTTCCCCACCTTCACCCCGGCCGAGGACATCGCCGCCGCGATTGCATTCCTCTGTTCGGATGCGGCGAAGAAGATGAACGGCCAGCGCCTCCCGCTTACCATGGGCAGATGAGCCCCCGGAAAGGCCAGAAGGCCAAGCCCGACGGGAAGATGACGATCGCCGAGCTGGCGCGGCGGACGGGGATGACCGTCCGCAACATCCGCGCCCACCAGACCCGCGGCCTGCTGCCGCCGCCCGAGGTCCACGGCCGCACCGGGTACTACAACGAGGACCACGTCGCCCGGATCGAGCTGACCCAGGAAATGCAGGCCGAGGGACTCAACCTCGAGGCGATCCGCCGGGTCCTCGAGTCGAGCGAAGGCTCCTCCCGCGAGATCGTCGACTTCGCCCGCGCGATCCGCGCCCCCTTCGAGGACGAGACGCCGGAAATCTACGACGCCGACGAGCTCGCCCGCCTCTGGGGAGCCGAAGAGTTCGACCCGAAGCTGCTGGCGCGGGTGGAAGAGATGGGCGTGGTCCGGCAGCTGCCCGACGGCAAGGTCGAGGTGATCAGCCCGCGCCTGCAGGCCGCCGGCACCGCCCTGGTCGAGCTCGGCGTCTCCGGCGAGGCCGTGGTCGACACCGCCGAGGAGCTGCGCCGCGCCTCCGAGAAGGTCGCGCGGACCTTCGTCGAGCTCTTCGTGCGAGAGATCTGGGAGCCCTTCGACAAAGCCGGCCGCCCCGAGGAAGACTGGGCGAAGGTGCGCGAGGCGCTCGACCGGATGCGCCCGCTCGCCTCCGACGCCCTGCTGGCGATGTTCCAGATAACGATGGGCGAGTCGACCGAGAAAGCCAGTGAACGCACCCTCCGCGGCGACTCCGAGCCAGGCGGCAAACGCCGCCGCAAACGCAGCTCTTCCTCGAGGCGGTCTAGCCGGAGATCGTGAATCGCTTGCGCAGCGGCTTCGATTCGTTCGCCGCTTCGTCGCTCGCCCGCAGCACCGCCAGGTAGTGCCCCGGCCGTGCCCGGAAGTGCTTCCACCGCGCGCCCAGCCGCAGGTGGTTGATGCCGATGAAGGTCTTCCAGCGATCGAAGCCGTTGTAGACGCGCCTGCCCTTCGAGTTGAACCGGTAGTACTCGGCGTCGAGCGTGCCGCGCTCGCTGACCTGAGCGCTGAAGGCGATCCCCTCACGCCCCTTCGTGCTCGCCTTTGCCAGAGACGCCGAGCCGAGCGTCGGTGGCCGCAAATCAAGGTTGAGTGGCGGCTGCGGGCCAGGGTCCGAGCCCGGATCCCCCGGCACGTCGGAGACGATCACCTCGCCCCGCACCGCCGCGTGCAGCTTGCATTGAAAGAAGTATTCGCCCGGCTGGTCGAACTGCAGGGAGAAGCTGTCCCCTGGCTGGTGGGAGGGCGAGTCGGTGCCGGGGTCGGAGTCCCACTGCAGGTCGTTGGCGGAGATCCCGGTGACCGAGTGGGCGAGGTCAGGGCCGAGCCAGTCCCAGGTCACCTTCTCGCCGAGGTTCACTTCCACCCGCGGTTGCGACCAGGCGTAGTTGGCAATCGAGACGCGGGTGTTGGCCGCCCCCGCGCTGCCCGGAAGCAGGAGGGCGGCAACCACCAGCGCGGCTAGGAGACGAGGTACCAACCGTTCATCCCCTGGTGCAGGTGCTGGAAGACGTGGCAGTGGTAGAACCAGCGGCCCGGGTTGTCCTCGACGAACTCGAAACGGAAGGACTCGGCCGGCCCGAAGGTCTTGTTGTCGACGATCCTGCCGTCCGGTTCTGCCCAGCGATGGCCGTGCAGGTGGAAGGTGTGGAAGAAGTTGTCGACCCCGTAGACGTGGAAGGCGACCCGCTGCCCCACCTTCGCTTCCAGGGTCGGCGTGTTCCCCGCATAGGCCTTGCCGTTGACGCAATAGTAGGTGCCGCGCAGCCCGGTGATCGAGGGGTCGTAGGTGTGGAAGGCGAGGAAGAACTCGTTGTCGGGTCGGGCTTCTCCGCGCCCGCGGATCACCAGCGGGCCGAACAAACCCTTGAAGGTCGGCAGCGGATCCATCGGCCCATGGTCGTGGTAGAGCCAGGTCCCTTCGGTCCCTTCGCGCGCCTCCCAGACGTAGGTGAAGGTGCGGTTGCGCTGGACGAAGCCACCGGGGTCGGTCCACTTCCCCTTGTAGGCACCGTCCATCTCGTTGGCGTAGAAGATGCCGTGCGGGTGCATCGTCGCCGGCGCGCCCAGCTTGTTGCGGAAGTGGACGACGACGGTGTCGCCGACTTCGGCCTCGATCAGCGGCCCCGGCACCGTCGCCTTGCCGAGCGGGCTCTTGAACCCGGCGGAGTAGGGGCGGTAGCCGTAGGCGCCGAAGCGGGTCTTCCCCTGCTTCACCTTCTCGGCCATCATCTGGTCGCGGTGGGTGGGGACGATGTTCCACTCGACCGGCTCGGCGGCGATCCAGTACTCGCGCGTCGAGCCGCCGCTCGGCAGCCCCGCCAGGACGCTCGCCCCAGCGGCGCTGCCGCGCCACTCCGCCGCCGCCACCTTCGGCGGCACCTTCACCCGCCGGGCGAGCCCCTCGACGTCGATCTTGCCTTCGTCGGTCGACACCTCCTGGCCGGCGAGGGTGCAGATCAGGGCGCCGCCGGAGAGGGCGAGGAACCCCCGGCGGTCGATCGGATCCGGCGCCATCGCGGACCTACTTCTTGACGGTGATCGTCATCTGCATTTCGTCCGGGTGGATCGTGCAGATGTACTTGTAGGTGCCCGGGGTTTCGAACGTCTTCTGGAAGTGGGCGCCGGTCACCGCCGTCGTCTTGGTCGAGTAGGAGCCCTTGTTCTTCAGGCTCTTCGGCCCCTTCTTCAGGTGGACGTCGTGCGGGTAGGTGTTGGTCGAGGACCAGACCCACTTCACCGACCGCCCCTTCTTGATCGTCACCGCGGTCGGCGCGAAGAAGAAGTCGTTCACCGTCACCTTCACCGGCGGCTTCTTCGGCGCCCCGGCCGAGGCCGGGCTCCCCCCCAAGGGGACGAGCACGGCCAGGCCGATCGCGACGGTGAGGGCGACGAACCGCTTGCAGCCGGGCATCAGCAGCTCACCTCACCCGGCTGCGGCGCGACCTCCACCGGAGTGAACTTCTCGAACGCCGGGTGCGACGGCAGGCGCCGGACCCAGCTGCATTCCTGCTTCTGCGGCGGGTTCGAGGAGGCGTAGCCGAGGATCGTCTTCGGGTCGTCTTCTTCGCCGAGGTTGATCTGCAGGCCGGCGACGATGTCGAGGCTGCGGACCTGGTCTGCCAGCACTTCGGGCTGTGGGCAGGCGGGGTAGAGCTGGCTCAGCGGGACTTTGCCGTTGCCCGGGGCGAAGGTGGCGTTGGCGCTGTTAGAGCCCCAGCAGTTGCCGCCGCCGGTGCCGTCGTTCCAGATGTCGTATTCGCCGTTCGGGTCGGCGCCTTCCCGGCCCATCGTGTTTTCGACGATCTGGTTGTTGATGTTCTTGGCATCGTCACCCTCGTTGGCGACGAACACTTCGCCCGGTCCCGAGAAGGAGGCGATCCCCCACTTGTAGTTGCCGAAGACGTTGTTGTGCTTGACGACGTTGCCGGCGCCGCCGTAGAGGACGATCCCGACCCCGGTCGGGTAGTTGACCGTCGCCCCGGCAACCTGGCCGAGCCCGCCGGAGACGGTGTGGAATTTCGAGCCGGCGAGGAAGTAGTTGTAGTTGTTCCAGAACACGTCGTTGTTTTCGAACACGTTCCAGCCGTTGGGCTCGAACCCCTCGCTGTCGAGCGTGTTCGGGACGATCCCGGCGCCGTTGTTGTAGAAGGCCGAGTCGACGATCTTCACGTACTTGGAGTTGGTCCCCGAGTAGCCGAGCACGTTTTCGTAGCTGCGGTCGTTCTTCAGCAGCGTCCATCTCGGCTTCCGCTGGCAGGGCTTCGGCGGCGGCGCGACGCCGTGGTTGGTCCAGGTCTTCGAGTCGCACGGCGTTTCGCCGACGTAGAAGGCGGAGTCGCCCTGGCGGTACCCGGCCGAGTTGACCATCTTGCCGCCGAAGCAGTTCTTAGCGAAGAGGCCGTAGGAGCGGTTGGCCGAGGCCAGCAGGTTGTCCATCGTGTAGCCGTTGCAGTGCTGGCCGCCTTCGTTGGCGGCGTGGATGAAGAACCCGTTCGACTGATAGTTCCGCGCCCACATGTTTTCCAGCACCAGGCCGTCGACGCTGATCGCCTCGATCCCGTTCTGTGCCGCGCCGAGCTCGCCCTTCGCGTTCTTGCCCTCGAGCACGACCTTCTTGCGGTTCTTCTTCACACCCTTGATGGTGAGGTCGTCGAAGCTCTTCTTGCGCAGGGTGCCGTCGACGACCACGCCCTCGACGTACTTGCCGGGCCGGATCGCGACCACGGCCTTCACCTTCGCGTTTTTCTTCTTCGCCTTGAACGAGCCGGCGGCGTCGACCGCCTTCTGGATCGTCCGGTAGCGGCAGCCGTGCTTGCAGACTTCGAAGGTCTTCGACTTCGCCTGCTGCTTCTTCTGTCCGCCGCCCTTTCCGGCCAGCGCCGGTGCGGCGATGGTTCCAAGCAGGGCGCATAGCCCGAGGACGAGAAGAGGGACTGCCAGCCTGTGCTTCATATCGCTCCTTGCAGCGTCGTTTTTCTTCGACCCTGCCTCCCAGCGGGTACACAACCCGTCGGCCCCTATCCGACGATTTAGAGCCTAGCGGAGCCTGGCAGATCAGCCAGGAACTATCGTCCGCATCGCTTCTTCCAGTTCAGACACGCCAAACGCGCCCTCGATGCGGTCGCGGATGATTCCGTTGCGGTCGACGAGGAAGGTCCAGGGCTCGCTTTCGAGGTGGAAGGCCTGCAACTGGGGCCGCGGTCCTTTGGCGATTTCGTTGTCGTTGTAGATCTCCATGTGGATGAAATCGGCCTTGCCCTTGTAGGAGTCCGCCACCTGCTGGGCCTCGTCGACGACCGGCCCGCAGACGCGGGTCTGGCAGAGGGCGGGCGTCGCGAAGACGAGCACGATCGGCTTCTTACCGAGGGCGTCGGCGAAGTCGACTTCGTGCATCTGGTCGGGGGGGACGCGGGTGTCGATCTTCGAGATGTCGCCGCCGACGTCGGCGACGGTCGGCGTGTGGATGACCGGAGCCTTGTCGCCGACCCCCGGGATCTGCGGGAACTCGCCGACCACCGGGCTCGGCACCCGCGAGACTTCCAGCCCGTCGGGGCCCTTCAGCATCGCCACCGCGAGCCAGGGCCCGTTGCGGTCGAAGTCGACCTTGGGGACGACGTAGACGCTCGTCGCCTCGCCGGGGCCGCCGGCGCCGGTCGCGCGATAGGCCGGCTTCGTCGCCAGCGAAGTCACCTGTGCGGGCAGCGGCCCGACCACCGGGCCCTTGGCGTCCTTGGCGAAGTAGAGGGCGACGTCGGCGTCGTCGATCTGTTCCTGGCCTCGGGTGAAGACCCCGAAGCCGTAGCGGTTCTCGCCGACGTCGAAGGTCTGCGTCGCCGGCGCGATCACCAGCTTCGTCGGCTGCGCCCCCGGATCGTGGAGAATCTCCCCGATCGTCTTCCCCTTCGCCGAGGGGAACTCGGCCGCCGAGGGCGCGGAACGCGACTGGTCTTCGGAGCTTCCGCAACCGGCGAGGAGCAGGATCGGCAGGCAGGCGAGCGCGAGCAGTGGGCGGAGGATCGGTCGGCGCACCCCGGGGAAGCTACCCAATGTGGACAGCGAACTCCCCGATAGGGGATCGGAACCCGGTCACCCGGGATGCTTATGATTCACCCCCGCTGCTCGTTGGGGACCGAGCCGCTTAACCGCGATAGGGGTTACAGAGGCACCATGTCTACAAGGAGGAGGCGTCGATGTCAGGGAAGAGGTTGATCGTTTCGTTGGCCGCAGTCGTCGCGCTGGTCGGGGCAGTGCCCTCGATGGCGGCGGAAGCGACCCCGGAGACCTACAAGGAAGAAGTCGAACCGATCTGCAAGGTCAATAAGGAAGCCAACGACAAGATCCTCAAGGGCGTGCGCCAGAAAGTGAAGGCCGGCAAGCTCGACGCCGCCGCGAAGCAGCTACGCGCCGCCGCCAACGCCCTGAAGAAGGCCCGCGCCCAGCTTCTGCAGGTGCCGAAACCGCCCGCAGATGCGACCCGGTTGACGAAGTGGTTGGGTTACATGAAGACCGAGGCGCAGCTTTTCGAAACGGCGGCCCGCAAGCTCTCCGACGACGAAGCATCGAGCGCCCAGAGAATGGTGATCCGCCTGATCAGCACGGCAAAGCAGGCCAATAACCAGGTCCTCGATTACGAATTCCGCTACTGCCACCTGCAGCCTTCGAAGTACCTCTAGGGCCATGGCGACTGCGGTCCGCGAGGGCGCGCGCACTCCGGAGGAGACGACGCGCGCCCTCGCCGCATCGATCAGCCGTGGCGATCTCGCGGCGGCGACCACTTGTTTCACCAAAGACGCCTGCCTGCTCACTCCCGACGCGACCGTGGTGCGGGGCAGGGAGGAGGTCCGGCAGATCCTCCGTCAGCTGATAGCCGCCGGGTCCCGGATCGAGGTGCAGGAGAGTGCCATCGTCCTCGCCGGTGAGGTCGCCCTGGGAACCGAGCGCTGGAGGATGAGCTCGGCGGGATCCGGAGGCGCGCCCTTCACCAGGGCGTTGACGGCGACGCTAGTCCTGCGCCGCCTCGAGGGCGTCTGGAAACTCGCGGTGGCAGACCCATGGGGCCGACGCTGACCGGGAGCCACCGTCTAGAATCGTTCTGAGCATCGGCCTCTCCCGAGGCCGACCCGCCCGGATAGCTCAGTTGGTAGAGCACTTCCATGGTAAGGAAGGGGTCACGAGTTCGAGTCTCGTTCCGGGCTTCTCCTCCCCCGACCCTCCCTCGCGGTTTCCTCGAGTTCGAGTCTCTAGTTCAACTAGAGACTGATGGATCGATGCTGGAACGATCTTCACCTTTCTGCAAACTTTTTTTGCTTCTTTGTAGACACTTCCCTCAAACCGTGTTACATTGGCTCGGCTCCACAGGGGAGGGACAGGGACTTCAGGCGGTCGGGACAAATGCCACCTGGAAATCAGGCCTCTCCGAGGGCGATAAAGCCACCCAAGTTGACCCGGCGTGGGAGCCGGCACAAGGAGAGAGAACTCGTGAGATCCAAGCTGCGTCATCCGATTCGTTCGATCAGGGAACCCTTCGGCACCGCGGGCCTCATCGTGGCCTGCATCGCCCTCGTCGCCGCCCTCGGCGGCTCTGCGATCGCCGCCGGCAAGCTGACTTCCAAGCAGAAGAAGGAAGTCGAAAAGATCGCCAAGAAGTACGCCGGCAAGCCGGGCGCTCCTGGCGCTACCGGTCCCGCCGGCGCACCGGGCGCCAAGGGCGACGCCGGAAATGCCGGCACCAACGGCACGAACGGGACCAACGGCAAAGACGGGACCAACGGCAAAGACGGGACCAACGGCAAAGACGGGACCAACGGCAAAGACGGCACCAGCGTCACGGTGTCGAGCTTCACTGGATCCAAAGGAACCTGCACCGAAGAACAGGGCGGTCTCGAAGTCCAATCGGCCAGCCCGGCGGCTTATGTCTGCAACGGCAAAACCGGATCCTTCGGCGACAGCACGATGACGGGTATGTGGGGTACGGGGCTCACCCTCGCCTCTTCTGGTGAATTCAAAACTGTAAACATTTCCTTTCCGTCACCCCTGAAACTGACCCCGACTGTCGTCTGGCTTAAGCCGAACGAAGAAGGAACCTATTTTGGCGACGAATCGAAATGTCAAGGCACCTACCTCGAACCGACTGCTGAACCCGGGTACCTCTGTGTCTACACCAAGTTCGTAAAAGGGCTCATCACCGAAGGATTCATCACTCCCATCGATCCGGGCCCACAGAGCGCCGAAGGCTTCGTTCATGCCTCTCCCTACGGCATGGTTAACGAGTTCTACCTGAAATCTGAAGGACTACCGGGACAGGCCTACGGCACCTGGGCCGTCACGCCCGCCCCCTAAGCGATTCCTATAGCCAGTGACGGTGGATCTCACGCCCACCGTCACTGGCTCGACTACCACACTGCAGTTGACACCACAATCGTCTTATCGCAGAGGAGATGCGGCAATGAATGATGCAGCAGGAATGATGTCACCGGGTCGGTGGCGCGTCTCGCGCAAGGTCGCTTTGCTGCCTGCATTGGTGCTCCTGTCGACCGCGATGTTGGCGTACGCGTCCTCGCCTGCTCTGGGCGCCGAACCAGGCAAGTTCTTCAACGCAGAACATTCGTTGATGGGCAACTGCAAAACTTCGAAAGCCGACCCGATCATCGACCCGGGTTGCCCTAGCGACATTCCCCCGACCAGTCTAGAATCGCCAAGTATCGCGGCTGTCGGGCCACGCGGCGAGACGTACGTCTATAGTTATAGTTTTACTAGTAGTGGGGTTCCGAACCATATTGACGTCTTCGCTGCAGATGGAAAATTCGTCGCCAGGTTCAAAGATGAAGAACTCGGATCGATTGATCTGCAGGGTATAGCGGGAATCGCTGTCGACTCAGACGGACGCCTTTATGTCGCGTATGGGAACTCGGAAGGTTATGTAGTTCGCTTTGACCCGTCCGTGTACGACCCCAACGCTGGGGAAATTGCCTACGAAATGCCTGGTGTGGTGGTCGTGGACCCCTCCAATCTTCCGGCGTCAACCGGAGATATTGCTGTCGATCCTGTCGATGACCATCTCTACGTAAGGTTTGAGAATCCTTCCCGCATTGCGGAGTTCGGCGCGGCGACTGACGGAATGCCTAACCAGATGCTTACCGACAAAATCGGCAAAGGTTATCTGGCGGTCGGCCAAAGCCCAGAAGGACGAATCGCTCTGGATCATGCAGATCATCGAATTTACGCTTTCGACTGGAAGGCGGAAGTCAAAAACCCCCCACCCGGCACCGAGGAAACCGTCATCAGCGTGTTCGGCGACGAAGCTCCATATCCACTGTTGATGAAAATTGATGGATCCACCCGGCCAGAGGGAAAGTTTGCGGGTGGGTACCCCTGGACCTACAACGGGCTAGCGGTCGATGAATCCACTGGCCGGCTCTATGTGGCCGACAGGACCCTTAACAAACTCTTCGAGCTAGAACCAGATGGCGGATATGTGGCAACCCTGTCGAAACCCTCCCTGGAACTCCCCAGAGTTCGCATCGCGATAGACAATTTCGGAGGCAGTCCAAACCAAGGTTACCTTTACGTGCCCTCGGGCGTTGCCGTCGGCCACCTCTTCGCCTATGAACCTCTCACGGTGCCGGTACCCCCCGTCGTCGGCGGGACGGGCGCCACCGGGGTGACCACCGACGAAGCCGTGCTGAAGGCCACCGTCAATCCGAAATCCGAACCGGCCCATTGGGTCCTTGAATACGTCAGCGAGCAGCAGTACGATGAAGAAGGCGGGTTCGCCGGCGCCGCCGTCGCGGGCGAAGGCGATGTCTCGCCCGGTAACCGGGCGGTGGCGGTTTCGGCCCCGGTCAATGGGCTCACGCCGGCCACTGCCTACCGCTTCAGGGTACGAGCGGAAAACATGTGCGAACCCACCGGCTGCGAGGACGAAGAAGAAGCCGCGTTCTCCACCTTTTCTCCTGCCCCGCCCACCAACACGAGTTGCCCGAACCAGGCGTTCCGCACCGGTGCTTCGGGGACCCTGCCCGATTGCCGGGCATACGAGCTGGTGTCGCCCCGTGACACGGCAGGCTTCGCTCCGAACTCGATTGGTAAGCCACCCGGCCCCGATTTCGTTACGCCGGCCGCTTCGTACGCGGGCGATAGCGTTGCATTTTCGATTGTGGGTAGCTTGATCCCCGGATTCGAAGGAGGCGCTGGTCACCTGGAAGGTGACACGTATGTAGTCAGGCGGGGCAGCTCAGGCTGGGCGACCCAGATCCTCGGGCCGGATGCAACCCAGGCGACCATACCCCACCCGGGGGGCCTCAGCGCGGACCATCGCTATCTTGCCGTGGGCACCAGTGGTGAAGGCACCTTGGTGCACCCGGAGACCGGCATCGACGCAAGCGGGTACACGCGCTATCCGGACGGGAGTTTTCGTCTGACCGGCGAAGGAAGTCTTGCAAGCACTCCAAATACCTTTACCAGCTTCATATCGGATGACGGCTCACACATCATCTTCCAAACCTGGCGAGGCGCGCCTCAACTGGAGCCGCTCGCGCCGCCCGACGGTACGGAAGCACTTTACGACCGAACCGCCGACGGAATTGTCGATGTGGTTTCGCTCCTTCCCGGCGAGGTGACCCCCGCTGCCGGACAACATGCGCAAATGCTCGGGGCCTCGGCCGACGGTTCGACTGTCGCCTTTGCCTTCTCCGGAGATCCTCAGATCTACGTCAGGGTGGACAATTCCAAGACTCTTGTCGTCGGCACCAGCCAGGCTCAATTCGCCGGGATTTCGGATGATGGTCGCTATCTCTTCTATCTCGAAGATGGTGATCTGTATCGGCTAGATACTGGCTCTGAAGTCATCGACCCGTTTACCGAATCAGGCGATGTCGACCCGGTCAACATCGGATCCGAAGGGATCGGAGGGTACTTCCTCTCGCCGAGCGTCCTCGTCGCTGCCCCCAATCCCTTGGGCGCAGAACCACAGCCGGGCGCGCAAAACCTCTACCACTGGGGCAATGGCGGCGACCTGGCGTTTGTCGCGACCGTCACCGACCGTGACGCAAAAGGTCAAACTATAGGCGAAGGCGGTGGTAGCAAGGTCGTTGATGGGCTCGGTCTGTTGGTCAACACCGAAAGAAACGGCTGGAGCCAGATAACGCTGGCCTCACGCACGAGCAATGACGGGTCGGTGCTCCTCTTTGAGTCCCGTGCAAACATTACGGGTTTCGACTCGGGAGGCAAGGCTGAGATCTTCCGTTTCGACGCCGCCGCCGAAACCTTGCAATGCGTCTCCTGCGATCCCACTGGGACTGCGAAACCATCCGGCGATGCCTCGGTTTCGCCTCCGTTCGGGGAGTCCGAGCTGTTCGGCGCTTATGTCGAAATTCCGACCCTCACCGGTGACGGCGACCGTGCGTTCTTCGAAACGCCCGAGCGACTGGTAGCCGCCGACAACGACGGTCTGGTGGACGTGTATGAGTGGGAGGCCAACGGCGCGGGTAGCTGCGCTCATCCCGACGGTTGCCTCTTCCTCATCTCCAGCGGCCAGAGCACCCGCGACAACCGCATCTTCGGAGTCAGCCGGAACGGCGACGACGTGTTCATTCTCACTTCCGACCTGCTCGGCGGCGGAGACACCGATGCCACGCCGTCGATCTACGACGCCCGGGTCGGTGGGGGCTTCGCGCCGCCGGCGGTTCCACCCGCAGAGTGCCTGGGCGAAGCCTGTCAGCCCGCCGCCGAACCACCGCTCGACGCAACTCCGAACAGCGCTTCCTATCACGGTCAGGGTAACGCCGTCGTCAAGCAGCCGCGGGCCTGTCCGAAGGGGAAGCACAAGGTTCGGCAGGGCGGAAAGACCCGCTGCGTGCGAAACAGACACCACCGGAATCGAGCTCACGCCAAGGGGAGGACGCACCGATGAAGCGGTTTATTTTGATCTCTGTCCTATTTGCGCTGGCCCTGCCCGCCGCGCAGGCCGCAGGAGATCCATCGGAATATTCGGTTGAAGAAGCCTCGGTCGATCTCTCCTCGACTCAGGCCGGGGCTCATGCCGACGTCACCGTCAACCTGCGCCTCAGCGAAAACGACCAAGGCGAACCCGATAGCCCGACGCGGGATCTCATTGTCGAGATGCCTCCCGGCGTCGTCGGCAACCCGGCGGCCTTTCCCGAGTGCTCGCTGCTGCGCTTCGGAACCAAACCCGCGGACAGTGAATGTCCCTTCGACTCTCAGGTCGGTTCCACCGACGTCTTCATCAGCCTCCAGGCAAAAGGCGGGCAGTCTACTTTCGCCGGAGAGCCGATCTACAACTTGACGCCGGGCGCCGGCATGGTGGCGCGTTTCGGGTTCTACGCCGGGCTCACCCCGGTGCTTCTGAACGTGAGGCTCAAGCCCGGGACCAACACGGTTGTCGCATCTGTCGAAGGGGCGACCTCCACGGCCGGCTTGCTCCAGGCGACGACGACCCTGTGGGGGGTGCCCTCGGCTTCGTCACACGATGATCTGAGGCGAACTCCCGGCGAGGTCTACTCTCACAAAACGCCTGACAAACCACGCCAATCCTCGCTCCCCCCTGTTCCCTTCATGACCAACCCCACCAGCTGCGAACCCAGGCAGGTCACGATTACGGCACGCAGCTACCAGTTGCCCGATCAACCCTCGACCAAAGTGGGAGCATTCCCCCAGATCACCGGTTGCGGCGCGCTCGAGTTCAAGCCGACGACCGCGCTCTCGCTGACCACCGGCCAGGGCAGCAGCGGCACCGGCCTCGACTATCAGCTGACGATGCCCCAGACCGGCCTCGAAGTGGACAACCTGAACTCGGGCTCGCACCTGAATCGGACTGAAGTCGTCCTCCCGCAGGGGGTGACGATCAATCCCTCCCAGGCGGAGGGCCTCGGCGTCTGCTCCGAAGAGGACCTTGCGCGCGAGACCTTCGCCGGCACCCCCAACGCCGGTTGCCCGGAGACCTCGAAGATCGGTTCCGTCGTCGCCGCCAGCCCGGTTATCCACGAAGTCGCCGAAGGCTCGCTTTACGTCGCCAAGCCCTACGAGAACCCGTTCGGGAGCCTCATCGCCCTCTACATGGTGCTGCGGATTCCCGATCGCGGAGTGCTGGTCAAACTGCCCGGCGAAGTCAGCCTCGATCCGTCCACCGGACAGATCACGACCGTCTTCAAAGACCTGCCCCAGCTTCCGGTCTCTTCCTTCCATCTGCACTTTCGCGAAGGCGCGCGCTCGCCGCTGGTAACCCCGGCGGCCTGCGGGACCTACACCGCGACCTCCAATCTCTGGCCCTGGTCGAAGCCGGCCTCAATTACCACCAAGCTGAACAGCTTCGCGATCGACAGCGGCCCCGATCACGGGGCCTGCCCGGGTGGCGGCTTGCCGCCTCTCAACCCGGGGCTGATCGCGGGAACGGTGAACAACGCAGCGGGGTCCTACAGCCCCTTCGACGTCAGCATCACCCGCACCGATGCCGAGCAGGAGATCACCCACTTCTCGGTCAAGCTGCCGCCCGGCTTGGTGGCGAAGCTGGCCGGCGTCGAAAGCTGCTCGGACCTCGCGATCGCCGCAGCCGCAGCGCGCAAGGGCGCCCACGGCGGGGCAGAAGAGCTCGCCCTGCCCTCATGCCCGGCAGGCTCGGAGGTCGGAAGCACCTTGGTCGGCGTAGGCGTTGGGGGAACCCTCACCTATGTGCCGGGCAAGCTCTACCTCGCCGGCCCCTATAACGGCGCCCCGATCTCGATCGTCGCGATTACCGCCGCCAAGGCTGGCCCCTTCGACCTTGGCACCGTGGTCGTGCGCGAGGCGCTGCGGGTCAACCCCGAAACCGCGGAAGTCTTCGTCGATGCCACCGGCTCGGACCCGATCCCCCACATCATCCAGGGGGTGCCGACCCACCTGCGGGATATTCGCGTCTACGTCGATCGGCCGCAGTTCGTCCTCAACCCGACCGACTGCACGCCCACCTCGGTCGCCTCGACGGTGATGGGGGCGGGAGTCGACTTCGCCTCGGCGGCAGACGACCGGCCGGCGACCGTCTCGACCCGGTTCCAGGCTGCCGACTGCGGCGCCCTCGACTTCGAACCGAGCCTGAAACTCGCCCTCAGGGGCAATACCAAGCGCACCGGCAACCCCGCACTGCGTGCCGAACTGCGGATGAAGCCGGGAGAAGCGAACATCGCCCGCGCCCAGGTCACCCTCCCGCCGAGCGAGTTCCTCGACCAGAGCCATATCGGTACGGTCTGCACCCGGGTCCAGTTCAACGCCGGATCGGTGCCAGGTGCCGGCTGTCCAGAGGCCAGCGTCTACGGACGAGCCAGGGCCTTCACCCCGTTGCTCGACCAGCCGCTTGAAGGGCCGGTCTACCTGCGCTCCAACGGCGGCGAACGCGAACTCCCGGACCTGGTGGCGGCGCTGAACGGCCAGCAGATCAGTGTTGCGCTGGTCGGTTTCATCGATTCCAGCAATAAGGGCGGTATCCGTTCCACCTTTGCCACCGCCCCCGACGCCCCCGTCTCGAAGTTCGTCCTCAACATGTTCGGAGGCAAGAAGGGGCTGCTGGACAACAGCGTCAATCTCTGCAAGGGCCCGCATCGGGCGCTGGCCAGATTCGTCGGCCAGAACGGTAAGTCCCACGACTTCAAGCCGGTCTTGAAGGCGAAGTGCGGCAGGGGTAAATAGCCCCCCGCCGCACGATGCGCCGTACCTCTCTAGGCCGGGGATTGGGGCTTGTCCTGGCGACCCTTGTCAGCGCCGGGGCGATCGCCGGGGCGGCGGTGGTCCAGATCCACGACGTCCGGGTGATGGTCCTGAGTCAGATCATGCCCACGAAGTTGCCGCGAACGGGGTCTGCTCCGATCGCGGTCTTCGTCGCCGGCCATTTGGAGAACCCGGAAGGGGGCGTACCGCCCCAGCTGCAGCGGATGAAGGTTGACGTCAACCGCCACGGAATTCTCCAGGCGGAAGGATTGCCGCTCTGTCGCATCGAGCAGATTCGCTCTGTCACGACCGAACGGGCTTTGGAGAACTGCGGCCCTGCCTTGGTCGGCTCTGGCCAGTTCTGGGCAAACATCATCTTCTCGGGCCAGCCCCCTTACCCCACCAGGGGGAGGTTGCTGATCTTCAACGGGCGTCAGGGGGGCAGGCCGGCGCTGCTGGCGCAGATCTTCACCTCCCACCCGTTCAACAGCTCCTTCGTAATCCCCTTTGCGATCAGGCGACCCCGTCGCGGGGTCTATGGCACCGAGCTGACCGCCGCTTTGCCCGCGGCTCTCGGCTCCTGGGGGTACCTCAATCGAATCAAGCTCAACCTCAGCCGCAAATACACCTACAGGGGGCGCCGACTTTCGTATTTCAACGCCGGCTGCCCCGCTCCCCGGGGGTCCGACGTGACCACCTTCCCGCTGGCGCGGGCGAGCTTCTACTTCGCGGATCGCAAGCCGATCGGGATCACCATCACCAAGTCCTGTGGAGTCAAGGAATGAAATTCAGATCGAGACGGGTTGCCTGGCTGCTCGCCGCGTCCGCCTTGGCGACCTTCCCTGCTTCCGCCTCAGGAGCGTATGACCCGATCGGTTCTGGTACCGCCACGATACGGCTCGACGCTCGCTTCCTCAGCTTCCTTCGTCACAGCCGAATCAAGCTGAAGCCCGTCGCACCGGCTCGGTTTTCTCACGGGCGGCTCTCCATGCCGATCGTCGAGGGCACGGTGGATCCGACTCTCGGAAAGGCGAAAACGGGCACCGATGGGGCCTTTGCTTTGGAAAGCGGCCGTAACCGGGTGCCCTTTCGCGACCTCATGTTCAAGACGGCGAAGTCCCCCCTTACTGCGAGGGTAGGCGGGGGGCAGTTCAAGGTTGGTTCAGCCGCTGGCTTCGGCTTCACCAGGAAGGGCTTTGCAAGCGTCTTCAGCGCTGACCGGCTCCGCCTCTCCGCCAAGGTGGCTGTGCGCCTCAACAAGAAGCTCCGTCCTCTGCAACCGTTTGTCGCCGGCCAGGTCATCGGTTCAACCGTCGCCAAGGTCAACCCTTCGACGCTCGCCGTTTTGGAGAGGGGTGCCTCCAGCTTGGAATTCAACCCCGGCTTCAGCGGAAAACTGAACGACCTATTCGTTTCGGTGAACCCGATTTTCCCTGCCGAAAGACGTGACGGGCCCTTCACCTTTCCCCTCATCGGCGGTGGGACCCTGTCGCCTGTCGGCAGCTCGGGCGTGGTGAAGACGGGAGGCGATCTCGAATTTCTTCAGCTCCATTCCAACGCCCAGATCTTCATGCATGAAAGCTGGTTGGATTTCGCGGCGCATTCGAAATCGGATGAAGTCGATATAGAGCCCTCGCCGCCATTCGGCGGCAAGCTCAACAGGGTCCCGGTTTTCGATCTGGTGGTCGGCCCGGTCTCGGCTATCGCCTCCCGACGAACCATCGCCGCCTCCGCTCAGCTCCTGATGCGTCCTGAGACCGCGAAGGCGTTCAACGACGCCTTCGCTGAAGGAAAAGAGCCCTTTGAAGCCGGCGAAGTGGTCGCGTCGATCAGCTTTACTGCTTACGCACAATAAGGCTGAAATTATTGTCTACAGGAGAAGGTTTCACCATACGGACAGCTCGGTTTGATGCCGTGTGAACCGTCTGTGAGGATCGATGTGACAGGGAAACATACTGATCGGCTGCCGCCGACCGGTGGTTGGTGGCAGCCAATCCGCGGTGCGTGCACCGCTTGACAGGAGGAACAGTGAAACGATTCATCACCACGGTCGCCATCGCGGCCACGGCAATGGCCGCGATGGCGGCGATAGCCGCCGGCCCGGCACTTGCCGGAACCGTCCTATGCAAAACCGCAACGACCACGTGTTCGTCGTCAAACGTATTGCTTAAAGGCTCATCTTTCACCACCAGCGGAGCCGCTGGTGGATTCGAAATCAAGGAAGACGGACCTTTGACCGTTCGGCTCAGCTGCAGCTCCAACAGCCTGAGTGGAAAAACGACCCTGAGGAACGGCAATCCGCTCAGCGGCGAATTCAGCGGTGAAGCAAGCGGCTGCAAAAGCAATAGTTCCTACACCTGTGGTGCCGCAACCATGAACCATCCGGCGGTATCGTTTTCGCCCGGCATAAAAGGGAATGGGTCAGGGACGATGACCATCGGGTCGACTTCAGAACCCCTCGTCATCTCCAGCAAATGCACGTTCCCGGCCGGTGAAGAAACGTGTACCTACACGGCCAATTATGCGATCAATCTGGTCTCCAACGGAACCACCGCAGGATTTATCAATTCCACTATGGCCGGTAATGGCGGTTTGTGTGGCACCTCGGTGTATTTGAACGTGCCCAATAATACGGTTAGCGGTTCAGTATTCATCTCGAACGCCACCGAGACGGTGGTCTGTAAAACGCCCCGCTCCACCGCGAGCCCATGCCCGAATGCGGACATCCTTCCCGCGGGCAATGGGTTCGGCCTACCATTCACCAAATTCACCATCAGCAGTGGCTCGAACAAGATCTTGTCCTGTGAATCGGGCAAAGGGTTCTATGGTGGAATGTTCGGTTTTGCAAGCAATTCCGAAGCCGGATCGCCGCTGTCGGCGGCCAGTGAAAATGGTGTGAGCCCGGGATGCACCGGCCAGTACAGCTCGGGCGCAAGTTGCTCGAGTGTCGATCTCTCGGACCCGTCGACGACCCTGGTCTCGAACTCGACCAGCAGCTCCACCGTAACGCTGGGGTCCGCATCTGAACCGTTCACGGTGGCGTTCGAATGCCCCAGCATCTTTGGGCCGATCAAATGCACCTATTTGGCGACGGGAGGCGTACCGATCGGGATCAACTCCAGCTTCCCGTACGGGGCGATCACGAATGCGCCGGTGAAACCGAAAGGCTCTGCAGGCGAAGGGCTCTGTTTGGGAGAAGCCGTCGTGCTCAATATGGAAGCGTATTCCATGGGACCGAATTACATAAGCATCGTTTAGGTACCTAAGGATTGGCGGGACCGCAGCCACGTGGCTGCGGTCCCGCCTCATCAGGCCCGGTCTCGTTATACGTTTCAGCGATGGACTTTTCTCTCAGCGACGAGCAGCGGGATTTCGTCGACGCCATCCGTGACTTCTGCGACCGCGAGTGCGGGACGCCCGACCAGCGGGAGCGGTTGACCGACGGCTACCGCGAGCACCACAGCTTCGACCTCTACAGGCAGATGGCCGGGCTCGGCTGGCTCGGGGTAACGATCCCCGAGGAGTACGGCGGCTCGGGCGGGACGATGCTGGATGCCTGCCTGTTCATGGAGGAGACGACCCGTGGCCTTGCCCCGATCGGCGGCTACGCGACGACGCTGATCGTCGCCGGCGCCACCCAGCGCTTCGGCACCGAGGATCAGAAGCGGGAGATTCTCGGCGGGATCGCCTCCGGCTCGGTCGAGGCGATCGCGATGACCGAGCCCGAGGCCGGCTCCGACGTCGGCTCGCTGACCACCAAGGCCGAGCGCGTCGAGGGCGGCTTCGTCGTCAACGGCCAGAAGGTCTTCATCTCCAACGCCCACATCGCCGACCACGTCCTCGTCGTCTGCCGCACTACCAAGGGTGAGAGCAAGCACGAGGGGCTGACGATGATCTGGGTGCCGCGTGACGTCGAGGGGATGGAGATCGTCCCGATCCAGACGATGGGTGGCCGCGAGACCAACACCCTCTATCTCAGCGACGTCGTCGCTCCCGAGAGCGCCGTCCTCGGTGAGGTCGACCAAGGGTGGACCCAGCTGATGGCCGGCCTCAACGTCGAGCGGCTGATCCTCGCCGCGACGATGCTCGGGATCGCCCAACGGGCCTTCGACGACGCCCTCGCCTACGCCAAGGAGCGCAAGCAGTTCGACCGCCCGATCGGCTCCTTCCAGGCGCTCCAGCACCGCTTCGCCGACCTCGCCACCGACCTCGAGGCGGCCCGCCTGATGACCCACTGGGTCGCCACCCTCGTCGACGAAGACCCCGACCGGATGCTCCCCAAAGAGGCCTCGATGGTGAAGCTCTTCGTCACCGAGGTCGCCAAGCGCACCACCCTCGAGGGGATGCAGATGATGGGCGGCTACGGCTACTCCTCCGAGTACGACATGGAGCGCCTCGTCCGCAGCTCCCTGGTCTCGACGATCTACGGCGGCACCTCCGAGATCCAGCGCACGATCATCAGCAAAACGCTGGGGCTTTAGACCGGCGCGCAGTCAAACCGCAGCCGCCGCGCGGCCGTCGTCGACCAGGGCCGGCCTGCCGATGTGGAAGCCCTGGGCGAAGTCGACCTCGAAGGCCCTGACCAGAGCCAGGGTCTCGGCGTCCTCGATGCCCTCGGCGACCGTCTCCTGGTCGAAGGCTTTCGCGAACTGGACGAGGGCGTGGACGAGACGCTGGTCTGTGGGGGAGCGGGGGAGGTTGCGGATGAACTCGATGTCGATCTTCAGGTGCTGGATCGGAAGTTCCTTCAGGTAGCTGAAGGAACTGAAGCCGGTGCCGAAGTCGTCGAGGCCGAGTCCGCAGCCCATCTCGGTCACGGTCTGGGCGAAGGCACGGGCGTTATCCATGTTCGAGATCGCCGCCGTCTCGGTGATCTCGAAGTCCAGCCAGGCGGGGTTGAGGCCGTCGGCGATCGCCGCCCGCACGTCGGCGATCAAGCGCGGGTCGGAAAGGGAGGCGCCGCTGACGTTGACCGCGATCGGCTGCGAGCGCCCGGCCAGCTCGATCGCCTTCGCCAGCACCATTCGGTCGATCTCGGAGATCAGCCCGAGGCGCTCGGCGGTCGGCAGGAAGGAGGAGGGCGGGATCACGTCGTCGTCCTCGTCGAGCATCCGCACCAGCAGCTCCTCGCGGGCGACGCATTCCTTGCGCAGGTCGAAGATCGGCTGGGCGTAGACGACGAGGCGCTCGCGCTCCAGCGCGTCGCGGATGCGGTCGGCCCAGGTCAGCTTCAGGTTCGGGCCGCTGTCGCCGTCAACCGCCCGGCCGCCGCCCTGTTCCTTGGCTTCGCAGAGGGCGATGTCGGCGGCGATCATCAGCCCTTCGGCACTCACCGCCTCGCCGCTGCCGCCGAAGGAGGCGATCCCGACGCTGGCCCCGACGGCGGGCTTGCCGCGCTCGCGCACCAGCGCGATCAGCCGCTCCGCCGTCGCCATCGCCTGGCTCGCCGTCGCCCGCGGCAGCAGCAGGGCGAATTCGTCGGCGCAGATCCGCGCCGGCAGGTCCTCGGCCCGGCACTCCTGCCGCAGCATCGCCGCCACCGTCTCCAGCAGCCGGTCGCCGGCTTCGTGGCCGAGCGAGTCGTTGACCAGGTGAAAGGAATCGATGTCGAGCAGGAGCAGCGCCCCCAGTTGGCCGCGCTCGCGTGGGTCGAGGATCCGCTCTTCCACCTCTTCCACGAACTGGTCTCGATCGCAGAGAAGAGTTTGCATCTAAATCGACTTTACAAAGAATTAGGTAGGGCGTGGGCGCTATTACACATATGGTCGGCAGCAACCAGTCCTTGGCCGTCGCAGGACGCTATCCTTGCCTGCAGCCTCGCGCTTCGGCCGGGGTTTCTTTTTATGTAGCGACTTCTAGTAACGACTACCTCAGGCACGGAGAGGGAGAAGATGGCTCGCGGAGATGTCCGCATTGCGGTGACGATGGCTTGCGAAGAGTGCAAGCGTCGCAACTACCAGACCAACAAGTCCCGGCGTAACTCGCCGGATCGCATCGAGATGCGCAAGTTCTGTCGCTGGTGCGGTCACCACACCCCTCACAAAGAGACCCGGTAAGCAGTCGTGGCGAAAACCCGTGCACAGCGCAAGGCCGAGCGCCGGGCTCGGGAAGCCGAAGAGCAGAAACGCTCCGGCGACGCGCGCGACCAGATCTCGCGCGCCCAGCACGACACCCAGGTTCCCAGGTCCGGGGACGAGGCGCTGATCGAAGCCGAGGAGATGGGGATGGCCGCCGGTGTTCCCGAGGCGGCACTGGAGCTGCCTGAGCGCACGAAACCGTCGCGGGCGGAGCGCCGGGCCGAAACGAAAGCCGCCAAGGAATCCGAAAAGCGCAAGCGCGAGGACCAGAAGCGGCGCGAGCGTCAGCAGCTCGACAAAAAACAGAAACAGGCGAAAGCCGAACGCCAGCGCTCCGGCGTCATCGGCTTCCTCATATCCTGTTGGCAGGAGCTGAAGAAAGTCCAGTGGCCGGATCGCGAGACGCTGATCCAGGCAACCGCTGTGACCATCCTCTTCGTCGCCGTTGCGGCCGCCTACCTCGGCGCCCTCGACGCGGCCTTCAACTGGCTCATCAAGCAGATCCTCTAACCGGGGTCCCGAACAAAGGCTTTCTAGAGAGATGTATCGCTGGTACGTGATCAACACCTACTCCGGGCACGAGAACAAGGTCAAGCACAACCTCGAGCACCGGGTGCAGACGATGAGCCAGAACCGCAACGTCCGGCAGGTCGTCGTCCCCACCGAGCAGGTCTCCGAGATGAAGGACGGGCAGAAAGTCCAGACCGAGAAACGGACGATGCCCGGATACGTCCTCGTCAACATGGAGATGACCGACGACGCCTGGGGCCTGGTCAAAAACACCCCCGGGGTCACCGGTTTCGTCGGCTCGCGCAACAAGCCGGTGCCGCTCTCGAAACCGGAGGTCGACCGCCTGCTCCATCGCGAGACCGCCGAGCGCCCGCGGACCCAGGCCCAGTTCGCGATCGGGGAATCGGTCAAAGTCATCTCCGGCCCGCTCTCCGACTTCTCCGGCGAGATCGCCGAGATCAACGAGGACGCCGCCAAACTCAAGGTCCTGGTCTCGATTTTCGGCCGCGAGACGCCCGTCGAGGTCGGCTACGACCAGGTCAAGAAGATCTAGGTTGCAAAGACCGCTACCCTCTCGAACCCGCTGATGGCGAAAAAAGTCCTCACCCTCATCAAGCTGCAGATCCAGGCAGGCAACGCCAACCCGGCGCCGCCGGTCGGTCCTGCCCTGGGCCAGCACGGCGTCAACATCATGGACTTCTGCAAAGCGTTCAACGCCCAGACGCAGGGCGAGGGCGGGACGATCATCCCGGTCGAGATCACCGTCTACGAGGATCGCTCCTTCACCTTCATCACGAAGACGCCCCCGGCCGCGGTCCTGATCAAGGAAGCGATCAAAATTCCGAAGGGCTCGGGCGAGCCCCACGTCAACAAGGTGGGGACGATCTCCGACGCGCAGATCCAGGAGATCGCCGAACGGAAGATGCCCGACCTCAACGCCAACGACATCGACGCCGCGAAGAAGATCATCGCCGGCACCGCCCGCTCGATGGGCGTCGACGTCGCTTAGGAGAACTCGATGGCCCACGGCAAACGATTCCGCGCCCAGTACGACAAGGTCGATCGCGACCGCGCCTACCCGCCCGCCGAGGCGATCGCGCTGATCAAAGAGACCGCCAGCACCAAATTCGACGAGACCGTCGAGCTGCACGTCCTCCTCGGGGTCAACGTCCGCCATGCCGACGAGCAACTGCGCGGCACCCTGGCGCTGCCGCACGGGCTCGGCAAAGACGTAACCGTCGCCGTCTTCGCCCAGGGCCAGCAGGCCCGGGACGCGGAGGCCGCCGGAGCCGACTTCGTCGGCGGCCAGGACCTGGTCGAGAAAGTCCAGGAGGGCTGGACCGACTTCGACGTCGCGATCTCGACGCCGGAGATGATGAAAGGCGTCGGCCAGCTCGGCCGCGTCCTCGGCCCCCAGGGCAAGATGCCGAACCCGAAGGTCGGCACCGTCACCGACGACGTCGAGAAGGCGGTCAACGAATCGAAGTCGGGCAAAGTCGAATACCGCACCGACCGCCAGGCGATCGTCCACATGGCGATCGGCAAGGCGAGCTTCGAGGCCGTCGATCTGCTTGAGAACTACCAGGCCGTGATCGAGGAGATCATTCGCGCCAAGCCTTCCTCCGCCAAGGGCAAATACGTCCTCTCTGCAACCCTGGCGACGACGATGGGCCCGGGCATCCGGGTCGACGCCGGCGCCAAAGCCGACCGCGAGACCGCGGCCGTCGGCGCGGGGGAGACCGCAGAGGAGCCGGTGAGCGCCTAGACTGCGTCGCCGCTAACCGCAGACCACCGGCGGGCCCAAGCCCGTAAGCCCGGTGCAGGTGAGAGCAATGAACCGCGAAGAAAAGTCCGCAGCCATAAAAGAGATCGCCGCCGATATCGAGGCGGCTGAGGCGATCTTCGCTGTCGACTACCGCGGCATCAGCGTCGCTCAGGCGGCCGAGCTGCGCTCGAAACTGCGCGAAGCCGACGCCAGCTTCCGGGTCGTCAAGAACCGGCTGACGAAAATCGCCGCCGACCAGGCCGGCGAGGAACGCCTGGCGGAGCTGTTGCAGGGCCCGACCGCCCTCACCTTCGTCCGCGGCGATACCGCGCAGGCCGCCAAGGCGATCACGACCTTCAACAAAGAGCACGACGTCCTGGCTTACAAGGGCGGCTTCATGGACGCCACCTCGCTCGACGAGACCGCGTTCAAATCGATCGCCAAACTGCCCGGCCGCGATGTCCTCAACGGTCAGCTCGCCGGCGTCGTCGCCAGCCCGCTCACCGGTCTGGTCCGCGGCCTCGGCAGCATGATCCAGGGCCTGGCGCTGCAGCTCGGCCAGATCGCCGAGAAAGGACTTGTCAGCGGCGAGACTCCAGGTAAAGAGACTTCAGATCAAGATTCAAACGAGGAAGAGGGGTAGCGACAGATGGCAACCAAAACTTCAACCGAGGACTGGATCGAGGAGTTGAAAAGCATCTCGGTGCTCGAGCTCTCCGAGCGGATCAAAGCGCTCGAGGAGGAGTTCGGCGTCTCGGCAACGGCCGTAGCCGCTGCCGCGCCCGCCGCCGCCGCTGGTGGCGGAGGCGGCGACGAGGGCGGCGGCGAAGAGTCTTCGACCGTCGACGTCATCCTCAAAGAGGTCGGCGGCCAGAAAGTTCCCGTCATCAAGGTGGTCCGCTCGGCGACCGGTCTCGGCCTCAAAGAGGCCAAGGCGCTGGTCGACGAGGCTCCGAAAGCGATCAAAGAGGGCGTCGACCGCGACGAGGCCGACAAACTCAAAGCTGAGCTCGAGGAGGCCGGGGCCACGGTCGAACTCTCCTAGAGTTCGACCCCCCGCGCCGATCCGGCTCAGGGAGCCAAACTTGAAGCCGCGCGCGGCCGTGTGTTATTTTCCCCGGTCGCGCGCTTTTTGAGTGCCCCTGCCCAGATTTGCGCAGTATCTACATCCCTCTGACCGTCCGAGGAGTCGCCGACTTTGGCACGTTCCAACGCTGCCCCCGTAACCCGTAGGAGCTTTTCCCGCCTAGACAACCCTCTCGAGGTTCCACACCTGATCGATATCCAGCGACGTTCCTTCGAGGAACTGACGGATCCGAAATCTGGTGGCCTCCGAGAGACGATCAACGACATATCCCCGATTGAGGACTACACGGGGAACCTGCAGATCGTTTTCGGCGCCTTCAAATTCGAGGAGCCGCCGCACTCGATCGAGGAGTGCCGTGAGAAGGACATGACTTATTCGCGGCCGCTGACCGCGACGGTCGCCTTTCAGAACAAGGAGACCGGCGAGATCCGCGAGCAGGCCGTCTTCATGGGTGACTTCCCGTGGATGACCGAGCGCGGGACCTTCATCATCAACGGCACCGAGCGCGTCGTCGTGACGCAGCTCGTGCGCTCCCCGGGCGCCTACGTGATGGCGCCGAAGGACCCTGAAAAGCAGGTCTTCATCGCCAACCTGATGCCGGCCCGCGGTTCCTGGCTCGAGCTCGAAGTCGACAAAAAAGGCAAAGTTTTCGTCCGCATCGACCGCAAGCGGAAACTGCCGGTGACGGTGCTGCTGCGGGCGATGGGCTACGTCGAGGACCAGCAGCTGCTGGACATGTTCGACAACTCGGTCTACCTCCGCCACACGATCGAGGCCGACACCGAAGCGACCAAGACCGAAGAGGGCGCCCTGATCGAGCTGTTCAAAAAGCAGCGCCCGGGTGAGCCGCCGTCGGTCGACGCCGCCAAAGCGTTGCTCGAGCAGCTCTTCTTCGACCCCAAGCGCTATGACCTCACCAGAGTCGGCCGCTACAAGCTCAACGCCCGTCTCGACCTCGACATCGACCTCGAGACCAGGGTCCTCACGCACGACGACATCATCGCCCTCGTAAAAGAGCTGGTGACGCTGCCGAAACTGCTCGGGATCCCGGAGGAGATCGACGAGGAGAACCCGATCAAAGACTATGCCGCCGAGGCGATCACCTACCCGCGCGAGCAGGTCTACGATCACCTCGACGAGTACGAGCACTTCGGCAACCGCCGTCTGCGCACGGTCGGCGAGCTGATCCAGGAGGCCTTCCGGATCGGCCTCTACCGGATGGAGCGCGTCGTCCGCGAGCGCCTCACCACCGAGGACGCCGACGCGATCACGCCGCAGACGATCATCAACATTCGCCCGGTCGTGGCGGCGATGAAGGAGTTCTTCGGCTCCTCGCAGCTCTCGCAGTTCATGGACCAGACCAACAGCCTCGCCGGCCTCACCCACAGGCGGCGGCTCTCGGCGCTAGGCGCCGGCGGTCTGACCCGTGAGCGGGCGCCGATCGAGGTCCGTGACGTGCACCCGACCCACTACGGCCGGATGTGCCCGATCGAGACGCCGGAGGGGCCGAACATCGGCCTGATCGGCTCACTCGCCTCCTACGCCCAGATCTCAGAACACGGCTTCGTCACCACCCCCTACCGGGTGGTCGAGGACGGCGTCGTCAGCAAAGAGATCGTCCACTACGACGCGACCCAGGACGAGGACAAGGTGATCGCCCAGGCGAACTCCGAGTTCGATCCGAAAACGGGCAAATTGAAAGGTCCGCAGGTGCTGGTCCGCGCCGGCGAGCAGGAGTACGCGACCGCCGCTCCTAAAGAAGTCGACCTGATGGACGTCTCGCCGTCCCAGATCTGGTCGGTGGCGACCTCGCTGATCCCGTTCCTCGAGCACGACGACGCCAACCGGGCGCTGATGGGCTCGAACATGCAGCGGCAGGCTGTGCCGCTGCTGAAACCCGACCCGCCGCTGATCGGGACCGGGATGGAGCGCCGCGCCGCAATCGACACCGGCGACGTCGTTCTCGCCAAGACCGACGGTGAAATCACCCACGTCGACGCGGAGCGGATCGTGGTCACGCACGGCTCGCAGAAAGACGAGTACCCGCTCCACAAGTTCATGCGTTCCAACCAGGGGACGATCATCCACCAGCGGCCGATCGTCAAGAGCGGCCAGAAGGTGAAGGAGGGCGACGTGCTCGCCGACGGTTCCTCCACCGGTGGCGGCGAGATCGCCCTGGGCAAGAACTGCCTCGTCGCCTTCATGTCCTGGGAGGGCTACAACTTCGAGGACGCGATCATCCTTTCCGAGCGCCTGGTCAAGGACGACGAACTCACCTCGATTCACATCGAGGAGTACGAGATCGACGCCCGCACGACCAAGCTCGGCGACGAGGAGATCACCCGCGACATCCCCAACCGCTCCGAGGAGAGCCTGCGCAACCTCGACGAGCGCGGCATCGTCCGCGTCGGCGCCGAGGTTGTCTCCGGCGACCTCCTGGTCGGCAAGGTGACGCCTAAGGGCGAGACCGAGCTGACCGCCGAGGAGAAGCTGATCCGCGCGATCTTCAAGGAGAAGGCGCGCGAGGTCCGCGACACCTCGCTGAAAGTGCCGCACGGCGAGGGTGGCGTCGTCATCGACGTCCTCACCTTCAGCCGCGACGACGGCGACGACCTGCCGCCCGGCGTCAACGACCTGGTCCGCGTCTACGTCGCGACCAAGCGCAAGATCGCCGAGGGCGACAAGCTCGCAGGCCGTCACGGGAACAAGGGTGTTATCTCGAAGATCGTGCCCGAGGAGGACATGCCTCATCTGGCCGACGGGACCCCCGTCGACGTCATCCTCAACCCGCTCGGCGTGCCGAGCCGGATGAACATCGGCCAGATCCTCGAGACCCACCTCGGGTGGGTCGCGGCGAACGGCTGGTATGACGACGGCTCCGAGGCCTACAAGCAGGCGCACTCCGAAGGGGACGGCCGCGTCTACGTGGCGACCCAGGTCTTCGACGGCGCGACCGTCGAGGACGTCGACGACGCTCTCGTCGCCTGGCAGGACGAGAACGCCGAGCGCGGGATCGACCTCGGGATCGACAAGAGTGCCCGCCCGGGTGCTCGTGCCGCCGGCACGGCGCAGCTGTACAACGGCCGCACCGGCGAGCCCTACGAGGGCAAGGTCACGGTCGGCTACATGTACATCCTCAAGCTGCTGCACCTGGTCGACGACAAGATCCACGCCCGCTCGACCGGCCCGTACTCGCTCGTCACCCAGCAGCCGCTGGGCGGCAAGGCGCAGTTCGGCGGTCAGCGCTTCGGCGAGATGGAGGTCTGGGCGCTGGAGGCATATGGCGCCGCCTACACCCTGCAGGAGATGCTCACGGTCAAGTCCGACGACACCGTCGGGCGCGTCAAGGCTTACGAGGCGATCGTCAAGGGTGAGAACATCCCCGAGCCCTCGATTCCGGAGTCCTTCAAAGTGCTTTTGAAGGAGATCCAGAGCCTCTCGCTCGACGCCAACGTGGTGTCGGAGGGCTCGGACGTCGAAATCTCCGACGAGGAAGACGACCTGCTGAAAGCGGCCGAGGAGCTCGGCATGGACCTGACCGGTGTTCGCGCCGACTCCACCAATGGAGCCGCCGACGAGCAGGAGGAGCAGGTGGTCGCCGAGGGCGAGGGCGGAACTGATGGTGATGGTGCCGGGAAAGCCGAGAAGGCCGCGCCGGCCGAGGTGGAGGACTGATGATCGACATCAACAATTTCGACGCGATCGAGATCGGGCTCGCGTCTTCAAAGAAGATCCGCTCCTGGAGTTGGGGCGAGGTCACCAAGCCCGAGACGATCAACTACCGGACGCTGAAGCCCGAGAAAGACGGGCTCTTCTGCGAGCGCATCTTCGGTCCTACCAAGGACTGGGAGTGCTACTGCGGCAAGTACAAGCGCGTCCGCTACAAGGGCATCGTCTGCGAGCGCTGCGGCGTCGAGGTCACCCGCTCCAAGGTCCGCCGCGAGCGGATGGGGCACGTCGACCTCGCCTCGCCGGTCTCGCACATCTGGTTCTTCAAGGGTGTCCCGAGCCGGATCGGCTACCTGATCGACATGGCTCCGAAAGAGCTGGAGAAGGTTCTCTATTTCGCCGCTTCGATGGTCACCTGGGTCGACGAGGAGGCCCGTGACAAGGACGTCGGCAAACTGGAGAAAGAGGTCAAAAAAGTCGTCGACTCCTACGAGTCCGAAAAACAGAAACGGACGCAGGAGCTGAGCGAGTCCCTCGAGCGCCGGATCGCCTACCTGGAGAACGGCGCCCAGGACAAGTTCGACGACGAAGACCACATCTGGGCCGACTCGCTGAAACTGACCGCGGCGCAGCTGCGGAAGCTCAAAGACGACGACCGGGCGAAAATGATCAAAGAACTGCGCAAACAGTTCGACGCCGAGATCTCCGACACCGAGGCCTACCTCGAAGAGGCCGCGGAGCGGATGCAAGAGGTCTGGAAGATCTTCACGGAGATGAAGCCGAAGGACGTCATCAACGACGAGACGGTCTTCCGTGAGCTCAAGGACAGGTTCGGATCCCCGTTCGGCTGGGGCGAGTACTTCCGCGGCGGCATGGGTGCCGAAGCGGTTCGCGACCTCCTTGAACAGGTCGACCTCGAGGCCGAAATCGAGGAGCTGGAGCAGACCATCAACAGCTCCAAAGGCCAGAAACAGGCTCGCGCGGTGAAGCGGCTGAAAGTCGCCTCCGCCTTCCACAACTCGGACAACAAGCCCGACTGGATGATCCTCGACGCGGTGCCGGTGATTCCGCCGGAGCTGCGGCCGATGGTGCAGCTGGACGGCGGCCGTTTCGCGACCTCCGACCTCAACGACCTCTACCGCCGGGTGATCAACCGCAACAACCGGCTGAAAAGGCTGCTTGACCTCGGCGCCCCCGAGATCATCGTCAACAACGAGAAGCGGATGCTGCAGGAGGCGGTCGACGCCCTCTTCGACAACGGCCGCCGCGGGCGCCCCGTCACGGGCCCCGGCAACCGGCCGCTGAAGTCGCTCTCCGACATGCTGAAGGGGAAGCAGGGTCGCTTCCGCCAGAACCTGCTCGGCAAGCGCGTCGACTACTCCGGCCGCTCGGTGATCGTCTCCGGGCCGAGCCTGCGTCTGCACCAGTGCGGCCTGCCGAAGCTCATGGCTTTGGAGCTCTTCAAGCCGTTCATCATGGCTCAGCTGGTCGAGCGCAAAGCGGTCCAGAACATCAAGGCCGCGAAGAAGATGGTCGAGTCGATGATCCCGGAGGTCTGGGACGTGCTCGAGGAAGTCATCCACGAGCACCCGGTCCTACTCAACCGGGCGCCGACCCTGCACCGTCTCGGCATCCAGGCCTTCGAACCAGTCCTGGTCGAGGGCAAGGCGATCCAGGTTCACCCCCTGGTCTGCCACGCCTTCAACGCCGACTTCGACGGCGACCAGATGGCGGTCCACGTGCCGCTGTCGGCCGAGGCTCAGGCCGAGGCCCGGATCCTCATGCTCTCGGCCAACAACATCCTCTCCCCGGCCCACGGGGCGCCGCTGGCGACCCCGACCCAGGACATGGTGCTCGGCATCTACTACCTGACCTATGGCCCGGAAGCAGATGAGCTGGCGAAAATCGACGAGGAGCTGAAGGCCGGCAAGGGCAGGAACGGTTCCGGCTCGAGCGTGAAGGTGTTCCGCTCCTCGCAGGAGGCCGAGCTCGTCTACGAGAACGGCGGCTGCAAGCTGCACGACCAGGCCGAGTACCGGCGGGCCGGCCGCGGCCACTTCCTGACCACGGTCGGGCGGATCATCTTCAACGAGAAGATCGAGCGTGCCCTCGCCGATGCCCTCGAAGAGGACTTCGATCCGGAGCAGTTCGAGTTCGTCAACTTCTCGCTGAAGAAGAAGGACATCAACCAGATGGTCTCCGACCTGGTCGAGGCCTACGGCGCCCCGGCGGTCTCACAGGTGCTCGACGCCTTCAAGGACCTTGGCTTCCATTACGCCAGCCAGGCCGGGATCACGGTTTCCAAGAACAACGTGGTCTCACCGCCGGAGAAGCCTGAAATCCTCGATCGCTACGAGAAGGAGACCGAAGCGATCCAGGGTCAGTACGACGAGGGCTACATCACCGCCGAGGAGCGTCACGAGGCGGTGACGGCGCACTGGAACCGGGCAACCGACGAGGTCGCGAAAGCGATGGAGGACAACCTCGACACCTTGAACCCGATCTTCATGATGGCCAACTCGGGCGCTCGCGGATCCTTCAAACAGATCCGCCAGCTGGCCGGGATGCGCGGCCTGATGGCCAACCCGAAAGGGGAGATCATCGAGCGGCCGATCAAGGCCAACTTCATGGAGGGACTCTCGGTTCTCGAGTACTTCATCTCCACCCACGGCGCCCGAAAGGGCCTCGCCGACACGGCGCTGAGGACGGCCGACTCCGGTTACCTCACCCGCCGCCTGGTCGACGTCGCCCAGGACGTGATCGTCCGTGAGGAGGACTGCAAGACCAAAGAACACATCGAGATGGTCATCCGCAAGGACGACGGCTCTCTCAACGACAACCTGATCGGGCGCCTGGCGGCGAAAAAGCTCGAGACCAAACGCGGTCGCGAACTGCTCAAGCGCAACCAGGAGATCACCCTCAAAGAGGTCGAAGAAATCGCCGAGGCCTTCGAGGGCGAGGATGCCAAGGTGCCGGTCCGCTCCGCGCTCAAGTGCGAGGCGGAGTCTGGGGTTTGCCGCTCCTGTTACGGGATCTCGCCGGCAACCGGGTCGACGGTCGACATCGGCGACGCGGTCGGGATCATCGCCGCGCAGTCGATCGGCGAGCCGGGGACCCAGCTGACCATGCGGACCTTCCACACGGGAGGCGTCGCCGGCCAGGACATCACCCAGGGTCTGCCGCGGATCGTCGAGCTCTTCGAGGCTCGTAAACCGAAGGGCCTGGCGCAGATGGCCGAGGCCGAGGGCAAGGTCTCGATCGAAGAAACCGACAAAGCCCTGAAAGTGATCGTCACCGAGTCGAGCGGCGAGGAGCACAGCTACAGCTTCCCGCTGCGGACCCGCCTGCACGTTGCCGACGGCGAGCGGGTCGAGGTCGGGCAGCAACTGAACGAAGGTTCGCTCTACCCGGCCGACCTGCTGGCGATCCGCGGCCGCACCGCGGTCGAGGTCTACCTGGTAGAAGAGGTCCAGAAGGTCTACCGCGCCCAGGGCGTCGACATCAACGACAAGCACATCGAGCTGATCGCCCGGCAGATGCTGAAGAAGGTGCGGATCGAATCGAAGGGTTCGACCAGCCTCCTTCCCGGCCAGCTCGAAGATCGCGGCAGCCTCAAACGGCTGAACAAAAAAGTCAAGGAAGAGGGCGGCACTCCGGCCAAAGGCGAGGAGGTCATCCTCGGGATCACCAAGGCCTCGCTGGCGACCGAGTCCTTCCTCTCCGCGGCCTCCTTCCAGGAGACGACGAAGGTCCTCACCGACGCTGCCCTCGAGGGCAAACGCGATCGCCTCGTCGGCCTCAAGGAGAACGTCATCATCGGCAAGCTGATCCCGGCCGCGACCGGCCTCAAGCACTACCGCACGGTCGCGATCGAGCCGGCGGAACCGATCGCGGCACCGGGCGACGAGGACCTGCTCGAAGAAGACGAGCTGGCCGCCGAACTCGGAGTCGACGGGGTCGAGGCTCCGGTCGAGGGCTTCGGCACCTCCTTCGCGGAGGAGCTGGAGGAGCTCGCCCAGGAGATCGAGTCCACCTCCGAGGAGTCCAAATAGCCGCAGCCCGACGTCCGTAGTAAAGAAACCCCCGAATGGGGGTTCCTACGGATGATTGTGTACCTCGGAAGTGGGTAAATAACTACCAGCATCTGAGGTACTCCTTTCTTGAGATTGCGAATCATGCAGAAAGGCCGAGGGACCACCGCCCTCGGCCTTTCTGTGTGGTGAACCGGTCGCTCTAGCCTGCGAGACAGACCGCGAAGGCGGTGATCGTCTCCGCCCCACCGGTGTTGTTGACGGCCTGGTAGAGCCAGCCGTTGCCCTGCGGCCTGCTGCTGGTCATCTCGGTCCCGAAGTGGCCCGGCTGACCGCCGCCCCCGAGGACCTGCTCGCCGGCGGCGCAATCGGCGCTGACGCTGCCGCTCGCGCCTTTGGCCAAGCTGGTCGCGTTGGTGCGGACGGTCACTGGCCCGAGCTCGGAGGAGCCGACCGAATCGGCGACGATCTCCGCCTTCCCGACCGAGTTGTCGCCGAGGTCGGCGACCGTCAGGGACTCGTCCGCGACCTTCGAGGAGTCGACCGCGGATTCGGCGAGTTTCGGAGTGGTGACGGCGGCGTCGGCGACCTTCGGGGTGGTGACGGAGCTGTCGCGTAGGTCGACGGTGCGGACGGTCCCGTCGACGATCTGCGCCGAGCGGACGCTGTTCTTGGCGATCCCGACCGCGAGGGCGCTGCCGGTCAGGGCGAGGAAGAGCGCCACGCAGCTGATTACGAGGGCGGGCGAGATGCGGAATGAACGGGTGTTGTTGGTCATCGGGGGTCTCCTTTCGTTGGTTTTGAATCCCGATGGGCTCAGCTTCCGCTCGATTGCCCCTCGCAACTACGGACCCCAGGGGTGAACCTCCTCACCCCTTTGACTGGCTGAGTAGCCAGTCCGCTAGATTTCGCGGCCATGGACTCCGCGGAGAAGGTCTGCATCATCGGCGCCGGGAGCTCCGGGATCGTCGCCGCGCAGGTGCTCGACGCCCGCGGCATCCCCTTCGATTGCCTCGAGAAGGGTTCCTACATCGGCGGCAACTGGCGCTACAAAAACGACAACGGGATGTCCTCCGCCTACCGCTCGCTGCACATCAACACCTCGCGGAAGGTGATGGCCTTCAAGTCCCTGCCGATGCCCGACCACTTCCCGGACTACCCCGACCACTTCCAGATGGCGGCCTACTTCGACGAATTCGCCGACCACTTCGGGCTGCGGGAGAAGATCCGCTTCCGTACCGAGGTTCTGAAGGTGGAGCCCGCCGACGGCGCCTGGGCGGTGACGACGAAGGGTCCCGAGGGCGGCGAGCACACCGAGCGCTACCGGGCGGTAATGGTCGCCAACGGCCACCACTGGGACCCGCGCTGGCCCGAACCCGCTTTTCCCGGCTCCGAAGACTTCGTGGGCGAGCAGCTACACGCCCACCACTACCGCGAGCCCGACGTCCTTCGCGACAAACGAGTCCTCGTCCTCGGCCTCGGCAACTCCGCCACCGACATCGCCGTCGAGTCCTCGCGGATCGCCGAGAAGACCTTCCTCGCGGTGCGCCGCGGCGCCTACGTCCTCCCCAAGTACCTGAACGGGAAGCCGATCGACGAGGCGGTCCACCCGCTGGCCTCCTACCTGCCGCTCTCGGTGCAGCGATTCTTCGCCATGAAAGGCCTCGAGATCGCCGCCGGCGAGATGACCACCTACGGCCTGCCGAAGCCCGACCACAAGCTTTTTGAGGCCCACCCGACCGTCTCCTCGGAGCTGCTTCCCCGGCTCGGCCACGGCGACATCACGGTGAAGCCGAACATCGACCGCTTCACCGGCGGACCCACGATTCGTTTCGTCGACGGCAGCGAGGAGGAGGTCGACCTCGTCGTCTACTGCACCGGCTACAAGATCACCTTCCCGTTTTTCGACCCGAAGGTGCTCTCGGCGCCTGAAAACCGCTTGCCGCTCTACCGGCGGGTCGTCTCGGTCGAGCGTCCCGGGCTCTATTTCATCGGCTTCATCCAGCCGCTGGGGCCGATCATGCCGCTCGCCGAGGCGCAGTGCGAATGGGTCGCCGACCTGCTCGCCGGCCGGGCGACGCTACCGCCGGCGGGGGAGATGAAGCGGGAGATCGCGCGCGAGGAACGCAAGCAGGCGAAGCGCTTTGTTGCCTCTAAGCGTCATACCGTCGAGGTCGACTTCCATCCTTACCTGCGCGAGATCCGGCGCGAGCGAAAGCGGGCTGCGCAGCCGGCTTGACGACCCTGGTGCGCCCGCCGGGCGGGCAGTCCGGCGCCGGTAGTGCGGCACCGCCTCCATGTGGGCCGCCCCGCCGCGGACCCTTCGGCATCCGGGGGCGCGGCTTGCGCTTGAAGCCACCGTCCTCGTCGGTCGCCGCCTCAGGCTCGTCGTACTGCTTGGACGCCCAGTAGACGAGCCACATCGACGCCAAGACCGGAATCTTGAGCACGACGGCAAGGAAGAAGATTGGCCAGAAACCCGTCACCCTGATTCAAGTCTAGAGACCTATTTCAACCGAGCGACCGGGCCCAGGAGTCGAGTGCCTCGACGTGCCCCTCCTCGAGCCCGAGGTGGGGCTCGGTCGGGACGAGCAGGGTGGGGGCGGGGCGCCGCTCGGCCCACTCGAAGCAGCTGGCGTCGAAGTTGTCGTCGACCCAGGCAATCGGGCGCTCGCCGCAGTAGGCCTCCATCCCGCTCAGCTTCCAGTGGGCGCCGCCGCTGCGAGCCGCGACATCGAAGGAGACGTGGGGGAGCTCCGGCAAGCCGAGCAGCTGGGGGAGGTAGAAGTTCGCTTTGTCCTCCCAGCCGCTGGCCCAGACGAGCTCGAAGCGCTCGGAGAGCCGCATCAGCCGGTCGCCGCAGACCAGGGAGATGCAGTGCGGCACCCCGTCGACCAGCTGCAGCTGCGTATGAGGAGGCCGCTCCTCGAACCCGAAAAGCGAAATAACGCCGTCGATGTCGACGGCCAGCAGTGGCTTAGAAAGCGGAGCTACCAGCGGTAATGCGCGAAGGCTTTGTTGGCCTGGGCCATGCGGTAGATGTCGTCTTTCCGCTTCCAGGCGCTGCCCTGCTGCTGGTTGGCGTCGAGGATCTCGGCGGCGAGGCGCTCGGCCATCGAGTACTCGCGGCGAGCGCGGGCGAACTGGACCAGCCAGCGGACCGCGAGGGTGCGGGCACGGCGGGCGGGGACCTCGACGGGCACCTGGTAGGTGGCGCCACCGACGCGGCGGGAGCGGACCTCGAGGACGGGAGTCAGCTGTTTGATCGCCGCCTCCAGCGTCTCCACCGGATCCTCACCGGTGCGCTCGCCGACGATTGCGAGGCTGTCGTAGACGATCCGCTCGGCAAGGCTCTTCTTGCCGTCGCTCATCACCTTGTTGATCAGCTGCTGGACGAGGCGGTTGCGGTGCCTGGCGTCCGGCTCGATCGGCCGAATCTGTGCTGCTGAGCGGCGCGGCATTACGAAGCTTTGACGCCGTAGCGGGAGCGGGCTTGCTTGCGGTCGGAGACCCCGGCCGCGTCGAGGGTGCCGCGGACGACCTTGTAGCGGACGCCCGGCAGGTCCTTGACGCGACCACCCCTGATCAGGACCACGGAGTGCTCCTGCAGGTTGTGGCCCTCGCCCGGGATGTAGGTGGTGACCTCCATCCCGTTGGTGAGACGGACACGGGCGATCTTGCGCAGGGCCGAGTTCGGCTTCTTCGGCGTCACCGTGGCGACACGGGTGCAGACGCCGCGCTTCTGCGGGGCGGCTACGCGCTTCTTGCGACCCTGCCCCGACTTGAGGCCCGGCGTTGCGGTCTTCTTCTTCGGGCTCTTGCGGCCCTTCCTGACAAGCTGATTCGTATTCGGCACGGCCGCGCATAGTAGAGGAGTCCGGCCAAGACCATCGCCCCGGCTGCTGCGAGCTCGGCGTAGAAGCCGTCCTCGAGCACCGCCGTGGCGCCGGCGAAGCGCGAAGTTTCGGCGCCCTCGTCGAGCCCGTGGGGGAGGTCGACCAGGAGAATGACGGCGAGCGAGACGAGGCCGAGGGCGGCGACCAGCAGCCCCAGCCGCCGTGCCTCGCGCCGCAGCGCCAGGAACCCGAGGGCGATCGCCGCCAGTCCGACCGGGACCAAGAGGTAGAGGTGGGCGGCCCCCGCCGCCTTCACCCCGGTGGTCGGGACGGCCGCCGCCGCGTCGGGCAGGTCGGCATAGCCCGGCTGGCCGATCTCGACGGCGCGGTAGTCGATGAACTGCGAGGCGACGAGCAGCGCCCCGGCGCCGATCAAGACCAGCGCCGTGACCCGCGCCGGGCTCGCCACCCGGCTTGCCGCGGTCGCCGCCCGGGCCAGCAGGGCGCAGGCGCGGCGGATCCAGCGGTCGCCGGCGGCAAGGAGGCGGAAGAAGAAGGCGAGCAGCGGCCGTAGCCGCGGCCAGGTCCAGGCCCACCCCCGGTGGGCGCCGCGGCTGCCGTGATGCCAGGCCACGAGCAGCGGTGGGTAGGCGCGCTCAAGCCCCCGCTGGCCGGCCCGATCGACCTGGCGGGACATGCGGCGCGCCGCTGCTATCATCGCCCGTCGCTCAGGCAGTTTTCGCTGTTTCTTCGCAGGACGCTTGGCCGGGCCCTTGGGGGCCTTTTTTTGCGGCTTATCACGACTACTGGACTTAGGACTCATGGCACGCAGCTTTCCACTGGAGAAAACCAGGAATATCGGGATCATGGCGCACATCGACGCCGGTAAGACGACGACGACGGAGCGCATCCTCTACTACACCGGCCGCACCCACAAAATGGGCGAGGTCCACGAGGGCGCCGCGGTCATGGACTGGATGGAACAGGAGCAGGAGCGCGGGATCACGATCACCTCGGCCGCGACCGCCTGTGAGTGGAAGGACCACCGGATCAACATCATCGACACGCCGGGCCACGTCGACTTCACGGTCGAGGTCGAGCGCAGCCTCCGCGTCCTCGACGGTGCGATCGCCGTCTTCGACGCCGTCGCCGGCGTCGAGCCGCAGTCGGAGACCGTCTGGCGCCAGGCCGACAAGTACGGCGTCCCGCGCTTCGCCTACATCAACAAGATGGACCGCACCGGCGCCGACTTCTTCAACTCGGTGCAGACGATGACCGACCGGCTCGGCGCCAACCCGCTGCCGATCCAGCTGCCGATCGGGGCCGAGGAGAACTTCAAAGGCGTCGTCGACCTGGTGAAGATGAAAGGCCTCGTCTGGACCGACGAGCTCGGCGCCGCCTACGAGGAAATCGATATCCCCGAGAACCTGCAGGACCAGGCCGAGGAATACCGGACCCAGCTGATCGAAGCCTGCGCCGACTACGACGAAGAGCTGATGGAAGCTTTCCTCGGCGAGGAAGAGATCCCGCAGGCGAAGCTGATCGACTCCCTGCACCAGGCCACCCTCTCGACCAAGGTGACCCCCGTCCTCTGCGGCACCTCTTTCAAGAATAAGGGCGTGCAGCCGCTGCTCGACTCGATCGTCGAACTGCTGCCCTCGCCGCTCGAGGTGCCGCCGGTGACCGGCGTCGTCCCCGCCGGCAAGGGTCAGGCCGAGGACGTCGAGGACACCCGCGAGGCGAGCGACAGCGCTCCCTTCGCGGCGCTCGCCTTCAAGGTCATGTCCGACCCCTACGTCGGCAAGCTCACCTACTTCCGCGTCTACTCGGGCAAGCTCGAGAAAGGCGGCCGGGTGCTGAACGTGAAAACCGGCAAGACCGAGCGGATCGGTCGCTTGCTGATGATGCATGCCAACAGCCGCGAGGAGATCGACGAGACCTATGCCGGCGACATCTGCGCCGGTGTCGGCCTCAAGGAAACCGGAACCGGCGACACCCTCGCCGCCCCCGACGCCCCGATCGCCCTCGAGAGCATCGAATTCCCCGAGACCGTGATCGCGGTCGCGATCGAGCCGAAAACGAAGGCCGACCAGGAGAAGATGGGCAACGCCCTGCAGCGGCTCGGCGAGGAGGATCCGACCTTCCGGATCGAATCTGACGAGGAAACCGGCCAGACCCTGATCCATGGGATGGGCGAGCTCCACCTCGAGGTGATCGTCGACCGGATGCTGCGCGAGTTCAAAGTCGAGGCCAACGTCGGCAAGCCGCAGGTCGCCTACCGCGAGACGATCCGCAAGCAGGTCCAGAAGGTCGAGGCACGGTTCGTCCGCCAGACCGGTGGTCGCGGCCAGTTCGGCCACGTCGTCATCAACCTCGAGCCGGCGCCCGAAGAGGGCTTCGTCTTCGAGAACAAAATCAAGGGCGGCGTCATCCCCGGCGAATTCATCGGCCCGGCCGAGCAGGGGATGCGCGAGGCGCTGGAGAACGGCGTCAAGGCGGGCTACCCGATGGTGGACGTCAAAGCCGAACTCGTCGATGGCTCCTACCACGACGTCGACTCTTCGGAGATGGCCTTCAAAATCGCCGGTTCGATGGCGATCCAGGAGGCTGCCCGCAAGGCCAACCCGGTCCTGCTGGAGCCGGTGATGGCGGTCGAGGTGGTCACGCCCGAGGACTTCCTCGGCGACGTGATCGGCGACCTTTCCCGCCGCCGCGGCAAAGTCCAGGGCCAGGACCAGCGCGGCAACGCCCTTGCCGTCCAGGCATACGTCCCGCTCGGCGAGATGTTCGGCTACGCGACCGAACTGCGGTCGATGACCCAGGGCCGGGCGACCTACACGATGCAGTTTGAGCGCTACGAAGAGGTCCCCTCAAACATCGCTGAGGAGATCGTCGAGCACCGCTCAGGAGACCCGGTGGGTGCAGCCTCATGAGCCCAACCGCGGCCGGACGCTGAACCTGGCTATATTTCCCGGGTTGCCCGCAGGCAGGTAGAAGCTGCTGCGGAAAGTCCGCCCACAAGACTCAAGCACTTAGATCAGACAGAACACGATTTCGAAAGGCGAAACGGAGAGAGATGTCCAAGGAGAAATTCGAGCGCGATAAGCCGCATGTGAACGTCGGCACCATCGGTCACATCGACCACGGCAAGACGACCCTGACGGCCGCGATCACCAAAACCCTCTCCACCGTGGGCGGTGCTGAGGCACAGAGCTTCGAGGAGATCGACAACGCTCCCGAGGAGAAGGAACGCGGCATCACGATCGCGACCTCCCACGTCGAGTACGAGACCGACAACCGGCACTACGCCCACGTCGACTGCCCGGGCCACGCCGACTACGTCAAGAACATGATCACCGGCGCCGCGCAGATGGACGGCGCGATCCTGGTCGTCTCCGCCGCCGACGGCGTCATGCCGCAGACCCGCGAGCACATCCTGCTCGCCCGTCAGGTGAACGTCCCGCACGTGGTCGTCTTCCTCAACAAGATCGACCAGGTCGACGACGACGAACTGGTCGAGCTGGTCGAGGAGGAGGTCAAGGAACTTCTCGACGAGTACGACTTCCCGGGCGACGAGACGCCGATCATCAAAGGCTCCGCCCTGAAGGCACTGGAAGGCGACGAGGAAGCTCAGAAAGCCGTCTTCGAGCTGGCCGCGGCGCTCGACTCCTACATCCCGGAGCCGGTCCGCGAGCTCGACAAGCCCTTCCTGATGCCGATCGAGGACATCTTCTCGATCACCGGCCGCGGCACCGTCGCCACCGGCCGCGTCGAGCATGGGATCGTCAACACCGGCGACGAGGTCGAGATCGTCGGTATCAAGGACACCACCAAAACCACGGTTACCGGGGTCGAGATGTTCCGCAAGCTCCTCGAC
>Ga0308175_100000057_pt1 | contig 89840 bp, 68 predicted proteins | sample PhyCR1_3_FD_203893 | JGI IMG/M metagenome (GOLD analysis project Ga0308175, IMG submission 203893) | Soil microbial communities from UC Gill Tract Community Farm, Albany, California, United States - DLSLS.C.R1 | ecosystem: Environmental > Terrestrial > Soil > Agricultural land | place: USA...
GGGCTCCGCCCCCCGCCCCGCCGGCCAAGCCGTCGGGGTCCCCCCCCCCCGCGCTCCCGCTTCGCGGATCGACCCCACGGTGGCGGACCCCGGCTCCGCCGGCAGACCCGCCGCGAGCCCCGGCGATCTGGCTTCGCTCATCGGTCCGCGCTCGACGGCCCCGAGCCGCACGAGCAGCTCCTCGGCAGCGGTGGCGGCGGGCGCGGGCGGCGGCTCGAACCAGCGCAAGGCGCCCAGCCCGGCGAGCCCGGCGCCGTGGAGCTCGAGCGCGGCCCCCGCGAGATCGGTGCGCGCGAGCTCCGGCACCTCGAACGCGCGGCGCGTGTCGTGATCGTGCTTGGTGTACAGCCGCACGACGCGACCGGGCCGGGTGCGGCCGGCGCGGCCGGCGCGCTGCGTGCAGCTCGCGCGGCTGACCGGCTCGATCTGCAGCGACGGCAGGCCGGTCCACGGCGAGTGCCGCGCGATGCGCGCCAGGCCGCTGTCGATCACGCAGACCACGCCGTCGATCGTCACCGAGGTCTCGGCGACGTTGGTCGCGAGGATCACCTTGCGCTGCTTGCTGGGCCCGACCGCGCGGTCCTGGTCCTCGACGGGCAGATCGCCGTAGAGCGGCAGCACCGCCAGATCGAAGATCGCCGCGACGTCGGCGAGGTCGTCCTGGCAGCGCCGGATCTCGGCCGCGCCGGGCAGGAACACCAGCACGTCCCCGTCGAGCTTGTTCTGGGCCACCCGGCGGACCGCCGCGGCGACCTGGCGGCCGAGCGGCCGGTCATCGGGTTGTTCCATGTGCTCGATCGAGAGGGGGAACACCCGGCCCTCCGAGCGCACGATCGGCGCGCCGTCCAGGAACGCCGCGACCGGCTCGGCGTCGAGCGTCGCCGACATCACGACCAGCCGCAGCGCCGGGCGGCGGGCGCGCAGCCGGGCGACCAGCGCGAGCGCGAGATCGCCGTCGAGGTTGCGCTCGTGGAACTCGTCGATGATCACGCCGCCGACCCCGCGCAGCTCGGGATCGCCGAGCAGGCGCCGCGTGAGCACGCCCTCGGTCACGAACCGGAGGCGGGTGTGCGAACCGACCCGCCGATCGAACCGCACCTCGTAGCCGACCTCGCCGCCGAGCTCCCCGCCGCGCTCGGCGGCGACGCGGGTGGCCGCGAGCCGGGCGGCGAGTCGGCGCGGTTGCAGCACGATGACCTCCCCGTCGATCACCCCGGCGTCGAGCAGCGCTCCCGGCACGCGCGTCGTCTTGCCGGCGCCGGGCGGCGCGACCAGCACGGCGACGCCGCGGTCGCGCACGGCCGCGATGACCTCGGGCAGCACGGCATCGATCGGCAACGCAACGGGCACGCAGCACCCTACCGCGTGTTCTATGCTGGCCGCGATGGTGTTCCCTGCACCGCCCGCACCCACGTTCGCACCCGACCAGACGACCACGATCGAGCGCTACCCGCGCTACGAGGATTGCACGCAGGACGGGCGGATGACCACGCTCGCGCTGCCACCCGCGCTGGCCACGCTGTGGCAGACGGCGATCTCGCGTCACGCCGGCGCGCGCAACGCCCGGGCCGCCGGCCTGATCTCGCTCCTGACCCGCCTGACGCTCACCTCGCTCGATCAGCCGATCCACGTCCATCGCCCGGTCGAGTCGACCGTGGGCTTCGAGCTCGCGCACGAGCGCGACGCGGCGGGGGAGGTCACGCGGCTGTTCATGAACCAGTGGGCCGATGTGCGAGGAATCCCGGGGCGCAGCGGGACGCGCACGACCAGCCGGGTGCCGGTGCTCGCCGGCCGCGTGTTCGCCGAGCACACGTTCACCCGGCCGTTTGCCCCGCCGGGCCAGCGCCGCGTCACGAGCTTTCTGGGCATCGAGGGCTACCCGGAGGTCCCGGCGGCGCGCTACACGCCACCGGCACCGAGCACGGCGGCCGAGGCGCCCGACGGCGCGACCTGGCTCGACGAGCTCACCCCGGATGCCGTCGAGACGAGGTTCACGCTCGATCAGACCGACGCGAACCAGCACGTCAACTCGCTGGTCTATATCCGCGGCTTCCTCGACGCGGTGCAGCGCCGGCTCGCCGCCGGATCGCATCCGGCCACGCTCCGATCCAAAGAGGTGGACATCGCGTACCGAAAGCCCAGCTTCGTCGGCGATCGCCTGCGCGCCCACATCCGGATGTTCGCACACGGCGATCACCTGGGAGGTGCCGGCTTCCTGGCCGCGGCCGGGGAGGAGGCCAAGCCGCGTTGCTACGTCCGGGTGCTGTTCGGCCCCTAGCGTGGGCGCCAGGGCCACGCCCACTATCACCTAAGCATTGGCTTTCTCCGCGTCAACCCGTTGCGCCGGACGTTGTCGTGGTTACGAAGGGGGTGCTGCAAATCAATCTCTTCCCTGCACAGGAGGAATTCTCATGTCGCTCGTAACTCGTAACAACGGCAACACCCCCAACGCTTCCAGCACGCCTACCCGCTACGTCACCCGTGATCCGTTCCAGATCGCGCGTGAGCTCATGGGGTGGGACCCGTTCTTCAGCGCCCGCCAGGCGAGCGCCTTCGTCCCGGCGTTCGAGGTCAAGGAGACCAGCGAGGCGTTCATCGTCAAGGCCGACGTCCCCGGCGTCGCGGAGGCCGATCTCGACATCGCGGTCCATAACAACGTCCTCACGATCTCCGGAACGCGGCACGCGGAGGAGCGCAACGAGGGTGATGCCTTCGCGCTCTACGAGCGGCAGTACGGCTCGTTCTCGCGCAGCTTCTCCTTGCCCGACACCGCGGACGGCGAGCGCGTCGAGGCCAAGCTCGACGCCGGCGTCCTCAGCCTGACGATCTGGAAGAGGGCCGAGGCCAAGCCGCGCAAGATCGCGCTCAAGAAGTAGTCACGGCCACGCGTGGACGTAGAAGCTCGCGAACGCCGCGGCGAGCTTCTCGAGATCTTCGGGCGGTGCGATCGCCAGCAGGTGGTCGCTGCCGCCGACCGCGTCGTCGAGGTACGCCGCGGTGACCCGGATCTGGTTGACGCCGTCATTGTAGTAAAGGACGTAGGCGTCGCTGTACGCGCCGACCGGCTGGCCCTGTTCGTCTTTGCCGAAGAACGCGCCGAGCTGGTAGGTGTAGATCGCCGGGACGCCGGAGAGGTCGCGGGCGCCGATCTCGAACCGGGTGTCGGGCCGATCGGCGAGGTCTTCGGGCAAGGCTTGCCTGAGCTCGTCGCGCCGGGCCTGCCAGCTCTCGAGCTCCATGGCCGGGCACGCGTGCGCGGCTCGCGGGGCGGGATCGCACGGCTCGATCGTCACCGTCGCGCCGAGCGTCGGGCGCGTCGTGGTCGTGTGCCGGACCTCGGTGGCGCGGTCGGTCGTGCCGCGATCCTGGCGCCGGAAGTCCTGGAACTCGAACGCCGACAGCCGCGCGAGCTCGGCGCGGCCAAGCGGGCGGGTCGTCCGGACGGGCGGCGTCGCCGGACTCCTGGGCAGCGTGACATGACCGGGCGCCGCCGGCGTGGCCGCGTGGGCCGAGCCAGCCCCGGCCTCGGTGGTCGGCTTCGCCGCACCGACCGGCTGTGCCTGCGGCGTCGACTTGCTCGCCTGGCAGCCGAGCGCGAGCAAGATGCCCAGCCGCGCGACGAGCCTTCGCATCGTGCCGGAGCCTAGCATCCGCTCACGCGGTGTGGCGCCCCGACGGACGCCGTTGCGAGCTAGCTTTGCGGAGGTACCCGCCAGGCGGAGATCGCGGCCGCGGCCTCCTCGGGGATCCACATCGGCAGCCGCGTGCCCTCCTTGGAGCCGAGCATGCAGAAGTAGGTCCGCCCACGATAGCCGTTCTCCATCGGGACCTCACAGCCGGGCACCAGGCCGAGGTCATACGCGAAGTAGATCTCACTGCCGGGCAGCCACTCCGAGTGAGGCGTGACCTCCAGATCGCCGGCGCCACGCTGGCCGCTGCGACCGACGACGAGCCGATCGTGGGTCGTCAGCGCCAGGTGGATCTGCACCTTGCGGTAACGGACCTTGCCATCGATCACGTCCGGCTTGATGAACCGCGCATACAGCGGGTCGAGGCTCTTGTCGTACTCGGGAGTCGCCGGACCCTCATAGAGCTGACCCCTCCAGAACGCGCGCAGTCGCTCGTTCGGCGCAAGCCTGAACGCCGCGCCCCACTTCTCGGTCAGCGCGACGATCACGCTTTCCTCGGCGGCGAGGTCTTCCAGGTGGCGCCGGTGGACCCTGCGGTAGACGAGCGCGCCCACGACCGCGATCGTCGTGAGCGGCGCAATCAGGTAGACCGGTTCCATGCGGGGAGTATTTCGCGGACCGCTGCGCCGCGCTACCGACCGCGGCGCGGGTGACTCACAGCTCCCGGACCAGGAGCTGGATGCCGATACCGATCAGCACGAGGCCACCGAGGATCTCGAGCTTCGATCCGAAACGCCTGCCGATGATGCGACCGGCGAGGTACCCGAACGCCGAACAGCCGGTCGTGATCGCTCCGATCAGGAGGAGCGCGATCCACGGCGCGGCGGGGACGAGGGACAGCGTGAGGCCGGCCGCGGCGGCATCGATGCTGGTGGCGAGCGCGAGCCCGAGGTAGAGCGTCATCGTGGCGGGCGCGGGCGGCGCTCCGCCGCCGTCGTCGCCGCGCCAGGCATCGCGCAGCATCTTGCCGCCGATCAGCGAGAGCAGCGCGAACGCGACCCAGTGGTCCCACGCCGCGATGTACGGCCCGACCCACAGGCCGGCGAGCCAGCCGAGCGCGGCCATCCCCGCCTGGAAGCCCCCGAACAGGAGCGGCAACGCCACGGCCTCGCGCGCGCGATGCACGGCCAGCCCGCGAGCCGCCGCGACCGCCGTCGCGTCCATCGCGAGGCCGAAGGCGAGGGCGACGGCCTCCCACATCGATCAGCCGATCACGCGCGCTCGAAGAGACCGGCGGCACCCTGGCCACCGCCGATGCACATCGTGACCACCGCGTAGCGCCCGCCGCGCCGGCGCAGCTCGTAGAGCGCGGTCGCGGTGAGCTTGGCGCCGGTGCAGCCGAGCGGGTGGCCGAGCGCGATCGCCCCGCCGTGGACGTTGATCTTGTCGTCGGGGATCCCGAGCTCGCGCTGGCAGTACACCGACTGGCTGGCGAACGCCTCGTTGAGCTCGAACAGGTCGATGTCGGCGATCTTGAGCCCGGTCTTGGCCAGGAGCTTCTGGACCGCCGGCAACGGCCCGATCCCCATGATCTCGGGATCGACGCCCACGGTGACGAACGCGCGGAACACGCCGAGGGGCCTGATCCCGAGCTGGTCGGCGGTCTTTTGCGACATCACGAGCGCGGCGGCGGCGCCGTCGGAGATCGGCGACGAGTTGCCGGCCGTGACGCTGCCGCCCTGGGCGAACGCCGGGGGCAGCTTGCCCAGGCCCTCGAGGGTCGTCTCGGGCCGCGGCATCTCGTCGACCGTGAAGTCGCGGTAGACCCGATGGCCGTCCTGGTAGTCGACCGCGCGGACGGCGACGATCTCGTCCTTGAACGCGCCGGTCTCGAGCGCGCGCTTGGCCTTCATCTGCGAGCGGTAGGCGAACTCGTCCTGCATCTGGCGCGAGATCTGGAACCGCTTGGCGACGTTCTCGGCGGTGATGCCCATCGGCGTGTTGGCGCCGGGCAGCTTGTCCATGAGCTCGGGCGACGCCGACAGGTGGAAGCCCGTCATCGGCACCATCGTCATCGACTCGACACCGCCGGCGATCACGACCTCGTTGGTGCCGATCGCGATCGAGCCGGCCGCGGTCGCGATCGCCTGCAGGCCGCTCGAGCAGAACCGGTTGATGGTCTGGCCCGGCACGGCGATGCCGAGATCCGCGCTGAGCGCGATCAGGCGGGCGACGTTCAGGCCTTGCTCGCCCTCGGGCATCGCGCACCCGAGCATGACGTCGTCGATCTTGCCCTTGGCCTGGGGCACGCGCGCGAGGAGCCCGCGGATCACGTCGGCGGCGAGCTCGTCGGGGCGCTTGGCCGCGAGGCTGCCCTTGAACCCGCGGCCGACCGCGGAACGAACGGCTTCAGCAATAACGATGTCCATGGTTGGTTCCTTGGCTCCGGCCTAGTTCCGGAGGGGCTTGTTGTTTTGCAGCATGTATTGCATGCGGGCCTGCGACAGCGGCTCGCCGCACAGGCTGACGAACGCCTCGCGCTCGAGCTCGAGGATCTCGTCCTCGGTGACCGCGTGGCTCGCCCCCGACGTTCCGCCGCACAGGACGTTCGCCAGCTTCATGGCGATCTTGGCGTCATGCTCGCTGGCGTAGCCGCCGTGGACGAGCGTATTGACCATCATGCGAAGCGTGGCAATGCCGCTCTCGCCGGGCAGCTTGTAGGCGCGTGGCACGGGCGGGTGATAGCCGCTCTGGGCCAGGCCGAGCGCCCGCTGCTTGGTCTCCCACAGCTGGCGCGCGCGGTCGAACGACACGCCGTCGCTTGCGTGGAAGTAGCCGAACGCCTTGCCCTCCTCGGCGCTGGTCGCGACCTTGGCGAGCGCGATGTTCTTGAACACCTGGGTGACCGCGGCGTAGGTGTCGAGCTCGACGCCCTCGGGGACGCTGCCGAGCGCGCGCCACAGCATGTTCATCGTGCCCGCGCCGCCCGGGATGAGGCCGACGCCGACCTCGACGAGCCCCGAGTAGGTCTCTGCCGCGGCCTGCACCGCGTCCGATCCGAAGCACAGCTCGAGGCCGCCGCCGAGCGTCATGTTGTAGGGCGCGGCGACCACCGGGATCGTCGCGTACTTCATGCGCTGCGTCGCGTACTGGTAGTTCTTGACCATCTCGCGCAGGCCGTCCCATTGCTTCTGGCCGGCGGCCATCACCACCGCGAACAGGTTGGCGCCGACGCAGAAGAACTCGCCCTGGTTCCACACGACCAGCGCGCGGAACTCGCGCTCGGCGCGATCGACCGAATCGTTGATCATCTTGATCACGTCGGCGTCGATCGAGTTCGCCTTGGTCTTGAACGACAGGCCGAGCACCCCGTCGCCGAGATCCCACGCCTCGGCCCCGGAGTTCCTGAGCACCGGCCCCGAGCCGCGCCGCAGGATCTCGAACGTGGCCTCGCGCGGATCGAGCTCGCGCTTGCCGTAGTCACCGCGCGCGGGGTCCCACACCCGCGTGCCGTCGGCGCTGTAGAACCCCGCCGCGCCGCCGGCCGCCATCTGGTCGATCCACGCGGGGAGCGCGACGCCGTCCTTTTTCATCCGCGCGTGCGCCTCGGCGAACCCGAGCGCGTCCCAGGTCTCGAACGGCCCCAGGTCCCACGCGTAGCCCCACTTCATCGCGTTGTCGATCGCCTCGATCGAGTCGGTGATCTCCGGGATCCGGCGCGCCGCGTAGGCCAGGCTTCGCGACAGCACGGTCCACGCGAACTCGCCGGTGATCCCGGGCGCCGCCACGAGCTGCTTGACCCGTGCGCGGGGATCCTCGATGCGCGCGATGCCCTTGGTCGCCTTGGCGATGTCCGGATTACCGGCCTTGGCGCGGTACTCGCCTGTCGCGGGATCGAGCGTCAACAGCGCGTCGCCCTGCTTCTTGTAGAACCCGCCCCTGGTCTTGTCGCCGAGCTGGCCGCGCTCGATCATCTTCGCGATGTACGGCGGGGTCGCAAACGTCGCGCGCTCCTCGTCGGCGGTCAGCGACTTGTAGCAGTTCTCGGCGACGTGGCCGACGGTGTCGAGCCCCACGACGTCCGCGGTGCGGAACGTCGCGCTCTTGGGGTGCGCCATCGCCAGGCCGGTGATCGCGTCGACGTCCTCGGGGGTGAGCCCGCGCTCGAGCATCAGGTGGATCGTCGTCATCATCGACTGCAGGCCGATGCGGTTGCCGATGAAGTTCGGCGTGTCCTTGGCCCACACGATGCCCTTGCCGAGCAGCTCACGGCCGAACCGCTCGACGCGCGCCCTGGCCTCGTCGCTGGTGTCCGCGCCGGCGACCAGCTCGAGCAGCTTCATGTAGCGCGGCGGGTTGAAGAAGTGCGAGATCATGAAGTTCTTGCGGAACGCCTCGCCGCGGCCGACCACCATGTCGGCGATCCGCAGGCCCGACGTGTTCGACGCGATCACCGCGTGCGGCGCCGCGAGCTTCTCGAGCTTCTCGAACAGCGCCTGCTTGACGTCGAGCCGCTCGACGATCGCCTCGATGATCAGATCGGCCTCGGCGACCCGGCCCAGGTCGTCGTCGAAGTTGCCGATCGAGACCAGCACCGCGTTCTTCGGGTGCATGAACGCCGCGGGCTTGGCCTTCTTGAGCTTCTCGAGGGCCCCGGCGGCGAAGCCGTCGCGCTTGGCCTTCGACGCCTTCTCGGCGTCGGTGAGCTTGGGGGGCACGAGGTCGAGCAGGACGACCGGGATGCCGGCGTTGGCACAGTGGGCGGCGATGCCGCTGCCCATCACGCCGGCGCCGAGCACGGCGACGCGACGGATCGGAGGTACGCGCGTGGAGGCAGACATGCCCGCACCATAGCGCAGCGCCGGCCGTGGCGTATCGCGTACGAGACGCCGGTGCCGGCCCAGGGATCACCCGATCAGGCAGATGCCAGCGTCGAGGCATCCCCCGCCGCACGTTTGACGGGTGTCATCCGCAAGGCTACCTTGACACCCGATGGCGATGGTCAAGGTGCAAATCTACTTGCCCGCGTCGGGGCTGCGCGCGTTGCAGGTGGTAGCCCGCCGCCAGAAGCGAAGGGTGGCCGATCTGGTCCGCGAAGCGGTTCGTCAGATCTGGTTGCGCGAGAATCCCTCAAGCCCGATCGCGCTCTGGGACGGGCCTTTCTCGGGATCTTCGATGAACCATGCTGCTGCCTTCGACGAGCGGTGATCGCGCAGGACAACCTCGGCCACCACAGATCGGTCGAGCTCTCTAAGCGGCACGAGCGTCGGTCGGCGAGAAGACGGTGCTGGTCGTTATCGACCACGGGATTGATTTGGGTTTTCGTCGAGGATCGAAGGAAGCGGGGCGTTGGGATGCCGCTCCGCATCCGTCGCGCCAGGCACCCAGACTCGAAGTCGCCCCCAGATATGCATAAGGCTGAGATAGGCGTCTGGAGACGCGCCTTCGTCGTCGTCCAGCATAGCCATATATTCGCGACAGCGGGTAGCGATATCCTCCAAGAGTTGGCGGCGGCTCTCGATAGTCAATGCCAATTCGAACCTGCCACGAATCATTTCAAATACGTCTGCAAACCAGCCAACAAAACGCTCATCGGCATCGGGTGCGCCGACCGCGCCTGTATAGCCCCACCATGTGGCACCGCTCTGCGCAGCGGCTCTCCCGAGTTCCCCTGCGGTCCAGCAAGCAAACACATAACAACATCGATTCCCAATGAACGAAACATCATGAGAATCCAAAGCAGCCTCGTTGTTGTGATCAAATAATCGATTCGGCTCTCCGTGTGACATTGCAAAAAACGGCACAGGGGCGCGCGCAAGCCGTATCAGGAGCTCGCTCTTCGTCGCTTCGGAGCTAAGGAGCACTTCGCAGGCATCAATTCGCATTCGCGTGGCGACTGCCACATTGGCTCGCGTCGCTTCGTCGTAACCTGGGACGAAGACGATCATTTGGGAGACTTTCTGGAATGCTTCCGTGCAAGAAAGTCCCGCGCAATACGCAGCAGGTCTGTCGCATATTGCTGGCCAATTTGAGTTCCGGCTTGAATTTCTTTTCTTAGCTGCTCCGCTGTATAAACGGTTCCATCAAGAGTCCTCCATGCTACGGAATCAGAGGGGGACACCTCGCTGAGAAGCGTAGAAAGCACGTCGCGACTGAAAGTCCGAAAACCGCTATGCCCAGAATCTGCTAACGGGGACCCCAGAAGGCGAAACACCCCTTCGACGAAGCGTCGCAGAGACGGCGACCGTGCCATGGCGCGTTCAACGTCGATTCTACGCAAAAAATCCCAACTCGATCCCTCGCCGAAAACTTGTCGCGCAAGTTCTCCCGGCCTGCTGATATCCTCCGGAAGCGGGAGCCGATTTAGCAGAGCTTGAGTGCCGTTCGCCTCGGCTGCCCGTCTAGCTGCATCCTCGTCTGCAAATAGCCAAGCTGCCGTCTCCGGCAAAGCCGCAAAAAAGGCAACCTCAGCATCCGGGATAGCTTTCGCAATTGCCGCGACACTCTCCGCAACACTTCGTTCATCGAGATCGACTAGAATTGCGAAGCGGCGGGCGATCTCACCCTTGAGCGCTCTCAGATAGATCGCCGGACTCCATTTTCCGCCGACGGCGATAACGCCCACCTCATCCTCTATCCTGAGCGCTTGCAAAATCGGACGCACGATGTTTACATCCCCGCGGCCCTCCACCAAAATCTGCAGGCGCCGCCCTGTGGTCGGTACAGTAGCATCGCAGCGAATCTCGAAGATCTTGGCAGCTTCGCGGCGGCACTCTTCGCCAACCCTCCACCAATTCTCAACGAGCGGTGACTCGAGCCGGGTGCCATCCAGGAGGTAACTTTCCTGCCACTCGGCTAACTCGCCGTCGTAGCCGCTAATCCGGCACACAAGCGCGACAATAAGACGCTGCGTAGCTTGGGCCAGAACAATCAGCTTCCCTACAGCATCTCTAAATTGTGGCGTCGAAATTCCAGTGTGGACCACACGATTTCGTGTTGCCTGTAAGTCGGCAAGCAACTCCGGAGAAATACTTATAGAATGTCGAAGAAAAGCTCGCTTGATGGCCTCGCTACCAACAGGGGCGGGCGTGATGTCGTTGTCGGCCCTAAGACTCCAGTGAGCTGCAGCTTCTAGTCCAACAAATACGTGGAGGAATTGACTTTCTGCTGAATGACCAGCGAGCGAGTCCAGGTAGTATGCGATCGGAATATGAAGCGACTTGTGTAAGCCCGACCTCATCGCGTCGCATATACAACGAAACAGCGGAGCGACCCAGGTGACTGGTGCGAGCAGCGGAACGGTGGGCATGCTTCCGTGGTAAACGGCTTGAGCAAGGCCGTGGTCGCCTCCCTCTTGGGCGGCGATCTCTCCGCGCTCATCGAGGGCGTAGAATCGTTGAAGTCGAAGTCGACATCCTACAGAAAATTGGAGAGCGGCAAATTCGTCGCCGATTATATCAGAGTCTATCCGCTCGCGTTCAACTATGATATAGCAACGGTCGGTATCAAAATGCGGCCGAATCAAGTAGTAATCATATGCACCCCGGAGCAAAAGGTGACCTGCACTCTCGAGTTCCTGGACGTTATCACCGATGGTTACTCTGCGAGACAGATGAAGGTTTGACCGACTGATCTTAGGCATTCCGTCAAGCCGGGCTACCCAGCACGCAGGTCTCCGCGTAGCGTCGAACAGTGACCACTTATAACCGAAAAGGCGCAGTTCTGCAGCTCCCCTTGGAAAGGAACTCTTGCTCCCATCAACGTTGGCGTGCTCAACCCGGAACGACATTCCGTCGCTGGTTTTGCCTTGCAATAGATTGCCCGCATCGGAATCCATCCGAATGATCTCATTCACTACACCGGGGCTCGCCTCTCGAAAGTGAAATCGGATCTCACTGCCGACAATCTCAAACGTGGTTGCTACGGAGCTGAGATCGCGGTCTCCCCACGTACACGCACTGACCCTGCCGGTCTCCAAGAACGGCTCCCATCCGTCGAGAAGCCGGAAGACGACGTCTACGACAGGACGCGGCAGGGAAATAGTGTTCATGGTTCATCTCGCTCTCGCAAAGTGTATCGCTGGCTATTCGTGTCCGCAAGCGTATCCGCGATGCAGTCGGCTCGTGCCCCGCATCGGCCATCGCGCCGAGCGCTTTGCGCACGAGGACAGCCAAGCTCGGACGCGTGCCGCGTTCGCCAGGTGACTCGGTGGCGACCAGCACTTTCTCGCGCGGGCCTCGATCATCGTCCGCTTTGAGGACGGCCTCCTCGGCGTCGAGTGGTCACAGGACGGTCCTCGCGATTGCTAGGTGCTCGCGCCTTGCGCTTACCGCTGCGGCGTACTCAACGCTGCTTCCGGAATTGCGACAGCTCGATCTGGAAGCGGTGGCACCAGCGGCGGATCTGCATCGGCGCCTTACCCAGCGTGCGGCCGACGGAGCCGACGTTGCGGCCGTGTTCGCGGAGAAGCTTGATCAGGAGCTCACCCAGCGCCTGCTCTTCGGGCAGCGTGGCCGTGACCGTGGGGCCCGGCTGGTACGTGCGGATGGCTTCGGGGAGGTGCTCGAGGTGGATCCGCCGGTGTCGGTCAGGGCAGCGGCGGTGAGCAACGCTTGCTCGAGTTCGCGGATGTTGAGGGGCCAGGCATAGCGGAACAGGGCGTGGGCGGCGGAGCGATGCAGCGTGATGCGTTCGGGCTCCGGCGCCAAGCGCGGCAAAATCGCAGCGATCAGCGTGCCGAGATCTTCGAAGCGATCGCGCAGCGCCGGCAGCACCATCTCGAAGCTGGCGAGGCGCGCGGGGAGATCCTAGCGGAACTAGCCGTCGGCGCGGCGCGTGGTGAGGTCCTGGTGGGTCGCGGCGATGATCCGGATGTCGACCTTGACGGGAGCGCTCGCGCCGGCCGGGCGGACTGCGCCTTGCTGGAGGACGCGGTGCAAGGTGACCTGCGCTTCCTCGGGAAGCTCGGCGATCTCATCGAGGAACAGCGTGCCGCCGTGGGCGCGACGCACCAGGCCAGCGCGCTTCTCGTGGGCGCCGGAGAACGCCCCGCGCTCGTGGCCGAACAACTCGCTCTCGATCGCCGCTCACGATGCTACGGCCATCGTATAGCGGGCACGATCCTTCTGTTCTGTAAGGGTACGGCTTCACCGGCTACTTCTTCTGGGCAAGCGGCGAGACCGCGCCGGGGATGCGATCGGATCCCTGGCGCGCGAGCATCCAGCCGGGATACTCGGCGGGCAACGCGCTGACTTCGTCGAGCTTGCGCAGCTCGTCGGCGGTAAATTGGGACGCCGGGAGCGCGCAGGTTGTCGGTCAGCTACTCGCGCCGCTTGGCGCCGATGATCACCGACGTGACGACGTCCTGGTGGACCGCTCCTCGTTCGAGGTCGAAATGAGCGCTACTACCCGCCTCTACGGGGACCGCGCTATGCTTCCTTCATGAAGCTGCCGTTCGACAGGGAACGCATGCGCGAGCGGAACCTGCTCGATGATATCGACGAGATTGAGCTGACAGCCAGCCAGACGCTGGGGGAGCGTTTTGTCGCCACCCTTCGCCTCAGTGATCTGGCCCTCGCTCTGTTTCGTGGCAACCCAGATGCACCTGTCGTCGATCGGCTGGAAGACCTGAAGGAAAAGGCCCGGCTCTGGGCGGCGCCGCTGCAGGTGATCAGACGGTGACCGACTCTCCTCTGCAGCCCCCGCTGGATGCCGTGGTTGATGCGCTCGACGGCCTCGGCGTTCGCTATGCGCTGGTCGGCGGACTCGCGGTTGGTGTCTGGGGGGCGCCGCGCGCCACCAAGGACATCGATCTGTACGCGGAGCTCTCCCCAAGCGTGCGTCCGCAGCTCCGGCGCGAGCTCTTGCAGCGTGATTTCAACGTACCGGCAATGGAGGAGGAGCTCGAACGGTTCGGCGTGTTCCGGTCGTTGTTCCGGCCTACGAACGTCTTCGTGGACATCTTCGATGCTCAGAATCCTCTCGGGGAGGCGATCTTGAAGCGTCGACGCGAGGTCGACGTGCAGGGTCGGAAATGTTGGACGGCTGCCGCAGAGGATCTCGCCGTCCTCAAGGCGTTCTCCGATCGCGCCCGGGATCACGAAGATCTGATGAAGCTTATCGCTGTCGGAGGCCCGAAGCTGGACATGCCTTACATCGAGAAGTGGGCGCGCGAGCTGGACAGGAGCATGGGCGGTGACGAGGTGACGGAACGCCTCAATAGTGCCCGACACGAAGCCGCGCGACGCGTCCCGCCGAAGGCGCCGCGGCGAGGGCGGTGATCGCGCAGAGCGATGCCTAAAGGTGAGGCGGTAGCGCTCCTGCGTTCGATTCGCGGCACTGATTGCCGTGTCTGCGCGGTCAGCAGTCACCCAGCCGGTCGGTACTTTTCGGCGCGAGCGGCGGAGTCACGGGAGCCAGTCGACGCACTGGTCGAAGCCCCGGCGCTTCACGGACGGCACCAGCGGCTCGATGCCGGGCGTCTGGCCGACGAGCCAGCCTTCGTGCGCATCGAGGTCCGTGACGCAGCGGCCCAGGACACGTGCCGCCGCGAGGTCGCGTCCGCTCCCGGCCTTGAACTCGAACGCATACCGATCACCGCCGCGCTCGATCACGAGGTCGGCTTCCTCACCGGTGGCCGTCCGCCAGAAGTGCGCGGTGCCATAAGGATGCGACAGGCGTTCGCGGCGCAGCAGATCTTCGATCACGAAGGTCTCCCAGTTCGCCCCCGGATCGGGTCCGAGGCGAGGTCATCGAGCGTCGAAATCCCGAGCAAGTGGTGCAAGAGGCCGGTGTCGCGCAGGTAGAGCTTCGGCGACTTCACCAGCCGCTTGCCGATCTTGCGCGCGTACGGCGTGAGCCGGCGGACGAGGAACGTCTGCTCGAGGATGTTCACGTAGCGTTCGACGGTGTGATACGTGACCCCGAGTGCGCCGCCGAGCTGCGAGGCATTGAACAGCCCGCCTTGCTGGTGCGCGAGCATCGTCAGCAGGCGACGCAAGAGCAAGGGTTCGGCCGAGACCCCGACCGCCGGCAGGTCGCGCTCGACGTAGGTTCGCAGGTAGGCCTCCCACCACTCGCGGAAGTCGCTGCGCGTCGCGTCCGGAAACCCGCCCGCGAGCCACAGCCGGCGCCACCCCAGGCGTGGCGTGCCACGCCGGACCTCGACCGCGGTCAGCGGCTCGAGCGCGAGGATCCCGACGCGCCCGGTGAGTGATTCGGAGACGCCACGAACGAGGGCCGGTTGAGCCGAGCCGAGCAACAGGAACCGGCCTCGGCGTACCCGATCGGCGTCGATCGCACCGCGTAGCGCCTCGAACAGCGTGGCTATCGATTGGGCCTCGTCGAGGATCAGACCTCCCTGCGCGGGAGCACAGCAGGCGACGTGCGATCCTGCAGATCAGAAGCGACGCTTCTGTTTTGCCGGGAGGCGCTTGCCCACGCTACTTCTTCTGGGCGGGCGGCGAGGCGGCGGCGGGGACGCGATCGGAGCCCTGGCGGGCGAGCATCCAGCCGGGATATTCGGCGGGTAGCGCGCTGACCTCGTCGAGCTTGCGCAGCTCGTCGGCGGTGAACTGGACGTCGGGGGCGCGCAGGTTGTCGGTCAGCTGGTCGCGCCGCTTGGCGCCGATGATCACCGACGTGACGGCGTCCTGGTGGAGCAGCCACGCCAGCGCGATCGTCGCGACCGAGACCTGGTGGGCGGCGGCGATCGGGCGGATCACGTCGATCACTCGCCAGGCGCGGTCCTTGTCGACCGGGGGAAAGTCGAACTTCGCGCGCCGGCCGGACTCGTCGGTGCTGCCCGGCCCGAACTTGCCCGACAAAAGGCCGCCGGCGAGCGGGCTCCATACCAGGAGGCCGACCTGCTGGTCCCGGAGCAGCGGGACGATCTCGCGCTCGAGGTCGCGGCCGGCGATCGTGTAGTACGCCTGGAGGGTCTGGAACCGGGCGAGATGCTCGCGCTCGCTGATCCCGAGCGCCTTCATCAGCTGCCACGCGGCGAGGTTCGAGCAGCCGATGTAGCGCACGAGGCCGCGGTGGACCAGATCGTCGAGCGCGCGCAGGGTCTCCTCGAGCGGGGTCAGCGCGTCGAAGCCGTGGATCTGGTAGAGGTCGATGTGGTCGGTGCCGAGCCGGCGCAGGCTCGCCTCGACGGCGCTCATGATGTGGCCGCGCGACAGGCCGACGTCGTTGGGCGCAGGGCTCATCCGGCCGCGGACCTTGGTCGCGAGCACGACCTTGTCGCGCTTTTTGGCGAGCGCCTTGCCGAGCAAGGTCTCGGACTCTCCGGACGAATAGATGTCGGCCGTGTCGATGAAGTTGATGCCGGCGTCGAGCGCCGCGCCCACCATCTCGTCGACCTCGGCCTGGCCCTGCGTGCCGACCACGGCCCAGAAGTCCTTGCCGCCGAACGTCATCGTGCCGAGGCACAGCTCCGAAACGAACAACCCTGTAGCTCCGAGCGGTCGATATTTCATGGCCAACGGCGTAGCACGCGACCTGCGCCGCTGGGGAGGCGCGACCAAGCTGCGATCAATGGCAAGCGGCCAGGCGGCCAAATCACCATCGGCTCTCCTTCCGGATCGCCACGATCCATCTGATCAGTACCGAGCGCCGCCCGAAAACTGGACGGCGATCGCCGGGCTGGGCAGGGTAGAGCCCGATGTCGATCACACGGGGGATGTCCCCCGCCCCGCCGGTACAACCGCCGGGGGCCCAAGCTGCTGCGGTGTCCGCGCGCATGACGCCGTGCCTCCGCGTGTTCGCCGACACGTTGTTCGTCGATGACGGCAGCCGGCGCGGCGACGAGGTGCGCACGGCGATGCTGCGGTTCGACTTCGAGTATGGCGGGCGCCGGGTGCGCGCGGCCGATCCCCGGCCCTCGGTGCTCGGCCAGGGCCCCCGCGATCGCGACGCCGAGGCGCAGGCGTGTCGCGTGCTCGAGAGCTTCGGCGTGCTCGAGCTCACATCTCTCGAGGATTGCGCGGTGACGCCAGGTGCGGGAGTCGACTACATCGTCGCGATTGACGGCGACGTCCATGCGCTGTGCGCCTTCGGCGCCTACGCCGTGCCGCAGCTGAGGAACCTCGGCTGGCGGGTCGAGATCGATCCCGATTATCCGTGGCAGACGATCGGCAACGACGCGCCGCTGTACGCCGCGGCGACGCCCGACGAGAAGCGCCCCGACTGGTTCGGCCTCGAGCTCGGCGTCGAGGTCGATGGCCAGCGCATCGATCTGCTGCCGGCGCTGCTCGACATGCTCGACACCACGGGTGATCTGGCGGCGCTGGTGCGCCCGGCCCGGCGCTGCGTCGCGGTGCGGGTCGACGACAAGCGCTGGCTGCCGGTGCCGCCGACGCGGCTGCGCATGCTCGCCAAGGTGCTGCTCGAGCTGTACCGCGATGGCGGCAAGCTGAAGGCGCCGGTGACGCGGGCGCCGCTGCTCGCCGAGCTGTGCACCACGCTGCACGACACCGAGCGGCCGCTGCGCTGGGTCGGCGACACCCGGATCCGCGATCAGGCGTTCGCGATGGCGATGGGGCCACGCCGTGTGGCGCACGCCGCGCCCCCCGCGGAGCTGCGCGCCGAGCTGCGCCCGTATCAGCAGGACGGCGTGGCGTGGCTGCAGCACCTGCGCGAGCACGACGCCGGGGGCGTGCTCGCCGACGACATGGGCCTCGGCAAGACGCTGCAGACGATCGCCCACGTCCTGATCGAGAAGCAGCACGGCCGGCTCGATCGCCCGGCGATGATCGTCACGTTGACGAGCCTGGTCGGCAACTGGCAGCGCGAGCTCGCGCGGTTCGCGCCGTCGTTGCGGGTCTGCGCGTACCACGGCCCCGATCGCGCCGCGCGGCGCGAGGCCCTGGCCAGCCACGACGTCGTGATCACCACGTACCCGCTGGTCGCGCGCGACCGCGACGCGCTCGCCCAGATCCCGCTCCACCTGCTCGTGCTCGACGAGGCCCACGCGATCAAGAACGACGGCGCGCAGGTCGCCGAGGCCGTGCGCCGGCTCGCCGCGCGCCACCGCGTGTGCCTGTCGGGCACGCCGATCGAGAACCACCTCGGCGAGCTGTGGTCGCTGTTCGACTTCCTGATGCCGGGCCTCCTCGGCAGCCGCGATGACTTCGCGACCAGCTTCCGCGAGCCGATCGAGGCGCGCGGCGACAAGGTCCGCGTCGAGGCGCTGCGCGATCTGGTGCGGCCGTACATCCTGCGCCGCACCAAGGACTCGGTCGCGCCCGAGCTGCCGGCCAAGACCCACCTGGTGCGCGCGGTCGGGCTCGCCGGGGCGCAGCGCGAGCTCTACGAGTCGATCCGGGTCGCGGCGCACGCCGACGTCCGGCGCCAGATCAAGACCCGCGGGCTCGCCGGCTCGACGATCGCGATCCTCGACGCGCTGCTCAAGCTCCGCCAGGTGTGCTGCGATCCGCGCCTGGTCTCGTGCGACGCCGCCCGCGAGGTCACCGGGAGCGCGAAGCTCGACGTGTTCCTCGAGCAGGTCAGCCAGCAGCTCGCCGACGGCCGCCGCATCCTCGTGTTCTCGCAGTTCGCTCGCATGCTGGGCCTCATCAGCGAGGGACTGCTCGCGCGCGGCGTCGGCCACGTCACGCTGACCGGCAGCACGCCGGATCGCCAGAAGCCGATCGACGCGTTCCAGACCGGCCGCGCCGACGTGTTCCTGATCTCGCTCAAGGCCGGCGGCGCGGGGCTGAACCTCGTCGGCGCCGACACCGTGATCCACTACGATCCGTGGTGGAACCCCGCCGCGCAGGCCCAGGCGACCGATCGCGCCCACCGCATCGGCCAGACCAAGCCGGTGTTCGTCCACGATCTGATCATCGCCGGCTCGGTCGAGGAGCGTATGCTCGGGCTCCAGCGCCACAAGCGCGATCTCGCCGACGCGATCCTCGGACCCGAGTCCCGGCGCGGCGCGGCGCTGAGCGAGCGCGACATCGACGACCTGCTCGCCCCGCTGGCCGACGCCTCGCCCGAGGGCTGACGCCAGGCCGAGCTGGCCTCGCATTGCGTGAGGGCGGCGTGAGCGTCCGGGTACGACAAACGGAGACACCGTTCCCTGCTTCAAGCCAGCGGATTCACTGGTCATGCCCCGCGCGCTGGCAGGGTGTGGCAGACCGGATCGGCGGCAGTGCCTGGCAGGGTTCGAAAGGTCGTAGATGCGCGTTCTCGGCGCGTGATCGATTGCAACCGGGAACCTCACCTGGACGAACCCCTGTCGAACGATTGTCGGCGTCAACCGCCCCCCGGTCATGGGAATCTGGTGGTGGCGGGACTGGTTCTCGACCTCTCAAGCCAACGGTCATGTCGCCTCCGCTCATCCCCGATCGCACCGAGACGCTGGCCCCACGGCCGGGCGCCGCGTCGATCACGGTCGCCGCGCCGGGGCAGCCGGAACCGTACGCCGACGATGTCAGCCGCCTCGCGGCGGATGATCCCGAGCGCTACGAGCCGGTGGCCGAGCACGCGCGCGGCGGGCTCGGGCGCGTCGTCCGCGCGGTCGATCGCCGGCTCGGCCGCACCGTCGCGGTCAAGGAGCTGCTCCGCCACGATCCGTCGAACGAAGCGCGGTTCCTGCGCGAGGCGATGATCACGGCGCGGCTCGAGCACCCCGGCATCGTCCCGGTGCACGAGGCCGGGCGATGGCCCAACGGTGATCCGTACTACGTGATGAAGCTCGTCGAGGGCCGCACCCTGAAGGAGCTGATCGTCGAGGGCGCGACGCTGCGCGAGCGACTCGGGCTCCTGCCGCACGTGATCGCGGTCGCCGATGCCGTCGGCTACGCCCACAGCGAAGAGGTGATCCACCGCGATCTCAAGCCGTCGAACGTGATCGTCGGATCGTTCGGCGAGACGATCGTCGTCGACTGGGGCCTCGCCCGCGATCGCAAGCGCAACATCCCGGAGCCGGGCGACGAGCTCTTGACGGCCGCCGGGTCGGGAGCGTCGACCGTGTCGGGCAAGGTCGTCGGTACGCCCGCGTATATGTCTCCGGAGCAGGCGCGCGGCGATGTCGTCGATGAGCGCTCCGATGTCTATGCCCTTGGTGCGGTGTTGTATGAGGTCCTCGCCGGTTCACCTCCACACGCCGACACCACGCCGCAGGCGGTGCTCGATCGCGTCCTCGCGGGGCCGCCGCGCCCGCTGCCGATGGTCGTGCCGGGCGTGCCGGGCGAGCTGGCGACCATCGTCCGCAAGGCGATGGCGCGCGATCCCGGCGCTCGCTACCCGAACGCGATCGCCCTCGCCGAAGATCTGCGCCGGTTCACCACCGGCAAGCTGGTCAGCGCGCACTCGTACTCGACGTGGGAGCGGCTGCGCAAGAAGCTGGCGCGCTATCGCGGCGTGGTCGCGGTCGCGGTCGCGAGCGTGCTCGTGCTCGCCGCCATCGGCGTCGAGTCGTTCCGCCACGTGGTCGCCGAACGCAACATCGCGCGCAGCCAGCACCACCGCGCCGAGGACGCGCTCGGCAACGCCGAGAAGCGCAAGCGCGAGCTCGTGCTGCTCCAGGCCGAGACCGCGCTGCCCAAGGACCCGACCGCCGCGCTGGCGTGGCTCAAGGCGTACGACATCGGCGCGTCGGATCGCGGCAAGGTGGTCGACGTGGTCGACGAGGCGCTCGCGCTCGGGGTCGCGCGCCACGTGTTCCGCCCGGGGGACTGGGTCTACGACGCGCAGTTCACCCCCGACGGCAAGACGCTGGTCGTCGCGGTTCGCGACGGCGTGATCCGCGCCTACGATCTCGGCACCGGCATCGAGACCGAGCTCGGTCACGCGCCGTCGGCGCCCCGGGCGCTCGTGCTGTCGGCCGACGGCCGGCTCGCGATCACCGGTGGCCTGCTCGGCGAGGTGATCGTGTGGCCCGTGCACGGCGGCGCGCCGCGCGTGCTGGTCAAGGACGGCCGGGCGATCTCGCAGCTGCACCTGTCGCGCGACGGCCGGCTGCTCATCGAGCACGAGGCGAGCGCGCCTCGGGTGGTCTCGCTCGACGGCGGCGAACCCGAGCCCCTGGGGCCGCGGTCGGGCCTCAGGTTCGCCGTCGCGGAGGACGACTGGTCGCGTGTCGTGATGATGACCGCGGCCAACGAGGTCGCCGTCTCCGAGTACGGCAACGCGAACAGCGTGCGGTCGCTCGCGCGCACCGACAAGGCGATCGCGTTCTTCGCGATCTCGCCGCGCGGCGACACGGTGCTCGTCCACGACGGGGCGGCGATCTGGTCGCTGCCGTTCACCGGCGGCCCCCTGCGCCAGCTGGCTCGCTACGGCGAGAAGATCAAGACCATCGCGTGGTCATCCGACCGCCGGACCATCGCGATCGGCGGCGATCGCTCGGAGATCTTGCTGGTCGATGTGGCGACCGGCGAGTCGAGCGAGCTACGCGGCCACAGCGACGCGATCTACACGCTCGCGTTCACCCGCGACGGGGCGCAGCTCCTGTCGGCGAGCGACGACGCCACCGCGCGGGTCTGGCGGCTCGCCGATCGCACGGCGATCGTCTTGCGCGGCCACGACGATGACGTGTGGCGCGCGCGGTTCTCCGCCGACGAGCGCTGCGTCGCGACGTCCAGCCTCGACGGCAGTACGCGGGTCTGGGAGATCGATCGCCCGAGCGCCGCGGCCTACGTCGAAGGCGCGCCGCTCAAGGCCATGCAGGTGGCCGGCGATCGCGTGATGGCCCTCACCGATACGGCGATCGCGCGCTGGGATCTCGCGACCGGACAGCGCGAGCTGTTGTTCTCGTGGGCGAACGAGTCGCACAACCTCGGCTACGGCGTCCCGTCGCGGGACGGCGAGCACCTGGTGATCCCGAACGCGGACGGCTCGATGGAGCTACGTCGCCGCACGGGGCCGCCGTTCATGCTGCGCGGGCATCGCGGCCTCATCACGAACGTGGAGTTCACGCAGGACGGTCGCACGGTGTACTCGTCATCGTTCGACGGAGCGCTGCGGCGCTGGGACGTCGCGACCGGTAGCGGCACCGTCGTCCTCGAGGGCACGATCCCGATCCGCGGGTTCGCGGTCGCGCACGACGGTCGGGTCGTCGCCTACGCCGGCGATCTCGCCTACCTGATCAACGCCGCGGGGGTGGTGACCCGGCTCGGCGCCGGGAGCGCGTGGTGCATCGCGAGCGCCGAGTTCGAGCCGGTGACGGATCGCTTGATCATCTCGCGCTGCGACAACAACCTCGCGGTGGTCGTCGACCAGACACGGATCATCGAGCTGCCGACCGGTGGTTACGGGATGAGCTGCATCGCGGGCTCTCCCGACGGCCGCCGGATCGCGGGAGGCCTGAACGATCGCACGGTCCGGCTGTGGGATGCCGAGTCCGGCCAGGTGATCGACACCCTGCGCGGCCACAGCGACGTCACGTACAGTGTCGCGTTCTCGCCGGATGGCAACGAGCTGGCGTCGGCGAGCTACGACAAGACGATCCGGGTCTGGGATCTATCCACCAAGCGTCACCGCGTGCTGCGCGGCCACACCGCGTCGGTCGACCACGTCGCGTGGCGCAGCCCGGACCAGCTCGTGACCGGGTCGACAGATGGCACGATCCGGCTCTGGGATGTGCCGAGCCTCGCGCTCCCGTCGGCGGCCGACATCATGAATCGGCTGAACGCGGCGACGACCGCGCGGATCGACCTGGATCGCCCGGCGTCCGAAGATCGCGTGCCGCGGGGAACGTAAGCTCCCACGCGCGTCGCGTCACGCCCGGTCGCGCGCGTGGCCTCCCGGGTTCAGGCGGCTCATCCGTGCTGTCGGCGCGCGCTGCGCGCATCACTGCGCGGCCTCGCTCGAAGATCGCCGGCGAACTCGCGGGATCGCACGGTGCCCCGCCGGCACACCGGTTGCTTGATTCACGATCAGGCTCGGCGGTCGGAACGGACCGCTTAGCACATTGTCGTGCCGGTTCACCGGCAGGTCCGCTTCGAACAGGTTTTCTTTGGAACGAAGATAGGCCGCGCACCGATCGAGACGTCGTCCGCGGTGAGCGGCAGGGGCCTGGCGAAGCGACGTTCGAGACTGGAATCATGCAGACGCATGACGTGACACAGGAGCGCCGAACGCGTTGACGGACGCGTGAGCGGACAACAACAACCCCGTGTCCGAACCACGAACGGGATGTGCTCGGCGGTCCCTTCGGGCCGCCGAGCCTGGTTTTCGGCCGGCGCGACGCCCGGGTCGCGCGGGGAGGCGCGGGCGCCCGGCCGGGCGTCGTGGCACGCCGAGGCGTGTTAAGAGGGTAGCCAGTGACCGACGGCAACGGATCGCCGCTCGCTGGCCACGACGCGAAGTCGGCCGCGCGGGGCCTGCGAGAACCTCGCCGGTATCGGGGATATCTGGGGTGGGCGGTGCTCGTGCTCCCGTTGTGGAGCGTCCTGATCCTGTGCACGCACTGGGAGCCGGTGATGGGCGATGGCTGGGGCCACTACTTGTGGCGCCGCAACAACACCATCGGGTGGTTCGAGACCTACGACTTCTTCAAGGAGATGTACCTCTACGAGAACCCGCGGCTCGGCCAGCTGCTGACCATGCTGGTGTACACGCCTGGTCCGTACCACACGATCGTCACCCCGCTCGCCGAGCTCGGGGTGTTCGCGACGCTCACGACGCTCGCGCTCGGCCGCTGGCCCAGCATCCGGAGATCCGACGATGCGCTCGTCGCCGCGATCATCGCCGCCACCATCGCCGCCTGCGCGCCGCAGATCGGCCCCCTGCTGTTCTATCGGCCGTTCACCGGCAACTACACGTTCGGGCTCGCGCTGAACCTCTGGTGGCTGGTGCCGTATCGCCTGGAGCTCGCGGCGCCGCGGCCGCCGCGGCTCTGGCTCGCGCCGCTCATGGTCGTGCTCGGCCTCGCCGCCGGGCTCTGCAACGAGCACACCGGGATCGGCTTGCTCGCGATGGCGGCCCTGGCGTCGTTCGTCGCCTGGCGCCGCGGCGGCCTGCGGATCTGGATGATCGCCGGGCTCGTCGGGCTGGCCGTCGGGTACTGGCTCCTGCTCACCGCGCCGGGGCAATCGCTGCGCTACGCGGGCCTCGCCGATCATGCCGGGGTCGTCGGGCGCATCACCGATCGCGGCATGCGCGGCAACCTCGCGGTCGCGGGCAGGCTCGCGGTCGCCCTCGTGCCGGCGCTGCCGCTCGTCGGGATCGCGCTGGTCGAGCGCTGGACCACCGGCCCGGCCACCCGGTCCGCCGTGGAGCGCGGAGCGGCCGTGGTCCTCGCGCTCGGCGGCCTCGCGTGCACGCTGACCTTGCTCGGATCGCCCAAGATCGGCCCTCGCCTCTACCTCGCGTCGGTCGCGCTGATCGCGGCCGGGCTCGGCGGGTGGCTCGCCGGGCAGCTGCGCCATACGTGGGCCCGCGCGAGCTGCGCGATCCTCGCGGCGGGGGCGCTGGCGGTCGTCTCCGTGCGCGTCGTCGCGATCCATCGCATCGTCGGCCCGCTGGGTGTGATCCGGCTCGAGCGCCTCGAGCATGGCGCCCCCGGCTCCGTGGTCAGGGTGCCGCGGTTTCCGTGTGACGCGAGCCGGTACTTCCTCGGCGACGACCTCCTCGATCCGGCCCGGCGCGCGGCGTTCGCCGAGGCCTACGGCCTGGCGGCCATCGATCTCGAGCAGCTCGAGTAGCTTGCGTAGCAAGCCAGGCGGTGGACCAGACCGTGAGCCATCCCTCGCACAGGGCCGGCACCGCCGATCGGGCTGCCATGTCGTGACTGGACCTGCACGCAGGAGATGGGCAAGTGGGCGCGATCGGGGGTGGTTTCTGGACTACACTGGGTTCATGGTGCCTGGTACCCAGGTTGGGGCCTATCGGGTGGTGCAGCAGATCGGCGAGGGCGGCATGGGAACCGTCTGGCTCGCCGAGCACGCCATGCTCGGGCGCCGGGCCGCGATCAAGCTGCTGCATCCGATGTTCACGGCGCGGCCGGATATCGTGGCGCGGTTCTTCAACGAGGCGCGCGCCGCGACCGCGATCGCGGATCCGGGCATCGTGCAGATCTTCGACTTCGGGCACCACGTCGACGGGACCGCCTTCATCGCGATGGAGATGCTCGAAGGCGAGCCGCTCGACAGGCGGCTGGGCCGGCTGGGCCGGCTGCCGATCAGCGACGCGCTGCGGGTCATGCGGCAGGTCGCCAGCACGCTGGGTGTCGCGCACCAGCGCGGCATCGTGCATCGCGATCTCAAGCCGGAGAACATCTTCCTGGTCCGCGACCCCGAGGTGATCGGCGGCGAGCGCGCGAAGGTCCTCGACTTCGGGATCGCGAAGCTGACCGGCGACCCCAACGTCAAGACCAGCACGTCGGCGGTGATGGGCACGCCGGCCTACATGTCTCCCGAGCAGTGCCGCGGTGCCGGCCAGGTCGATCAGCGATCGGATGTGTACGCGCTCGGCTGCATGATGTTCGCGCTGATCTCCGGCGCGCCGCCGTTCGACGCCGAGGGCGCCGGCGAGATCATCGCGATGCACCTGCGCGAGCCGCCGCCGGCGCTGTCGAGCCGGGTCCATGGCATTCCCCCGGAGCTCGACGCGATCGTGCAGCACTGCCTGGCCAAGGATCCGGCGTACCGCTACGTCTCGGGCACCGAGCTGGCCGCGGCGATCGGCGGCTTGCTCGGCATGCCCTCCATCGCAAACCTGAATCTGACCGGTGGGGCCGCCGCGAGCATGGGGATGGCCGGGGCCATCTCGGCGACCACGTTGTCGTCTTCGGCGGGCACCGCGGCGGCGGGCACCGCGGCGGCCGGCACGGGCGTCCGGCCGCACGGCTCGTCGCGCGGCGCCTGGTTGGCGGTGCTCGGCGTGCTGATCGTCGGTGGTGGCGTCACGGCCGTCGCCTTGACCCGCGGCGGCGCACCGGGGACGACCACGCCGGCCGGAGCGCCCACCGCGGATCCGACGGACAAGCACGTCCCGATGCCCCCGGTGACGGATCACGCGCCGCCGGCGCCTCCGGTTGCGGCTGCAGGATCGGCGAGCCCCCCGGCACCGCCGCCGGCCTCCCCACCGCCACCCGATCCGAGCGTCGAGCTCGCCCAGCGCATGAAGACCGTGCTCACCCGGTTCGTCGCGTGGTCGCACGATCATCTGGGGGCGCCATGTCCGAAGGCGCCGGTGCTCGGTGATGTCGTGCAGGATCCCTGGGGCCATCCGCTCGAGATCACGTGCTCCGATCAGCCGGCGAACCAGATCATCGGGGCGATCTCGGCGGGACCGGATGGTGCGTTCGGTACGAAAGACGACGTGGGCTCGTGGCAGCTCGGACACGAGGTCACCGATCTCGTGTCCGGATCGCGATGGGTCACGGCCGCGCATCCGGAACCACCGAAGCCCGACCGGCAGCCCAAGCCCGACCGGCAGCCCAAGCCTGACCGGCAGCCCAAGCCTGCCCCTCGCCCCAAGGTCGATGATAATGATATCCCCACCGAACGTTGACGTTCGTTGACGTTCGAGCACTCGCTGGTGTTCGCTCAGTTACGGAGGAGCCGTATGCGTGCTCGTTGGCTCGTAGTCTCGCTGGTCGTCTGGTCGGTCGTGCTCGCCACGGTGCTGCCCCGGGCGTTTGCCCAGTCGGCGAGCGTGCAGGCGCAGAGCTTGTTCGACGAGGGCCGCAAGCTGCTCCAGGCAGGCAAGCTCACGGAGGCCTGCGCGGCGTTCGAGAGCAGCCAGAAGCTCGATCCCGCGGTCACGACGCTGCTGAACCTCGCCGACTGCCGCGAGCAGAACCATCAGCTCGCCACGGCGTGGGGCACGTTCGTCGATGCCAACCGCATGGCCCGGGACAAGAACAACGACAAGCTCGCCAAGGTCGCGAGCAGCCACGCCCACAAGCTGGAGCCGCGACTGTCCAAGCTCACGATCTCCGTCCCGGCGGATCACCAGGTCACCGGCCTCGAGATCCTGCGCGGCAGCGATCAGGTCAACCCCGCGAGCTGGAACCACGCGCTGCCGATCGACGGCGGGACCTACACGATCACCGCCCGCGCGCCCGGTCACACGCCGTGGTCGGCGACCCGGACGCTCAAGGTCGAAGGCGACGCGCAGACCGTCGAGGTCCCGAAGCTCGCCGACGCCAAGCCCGGGGCGCCGCCGGTCGCGGTGTCTCGCGCCGGCAGTCCAGCTGGCACGCCGCCGGTTGCCGGTGCCGGGACTCCAGGTGGCGTGGCATCAAGCGCGAAGCCGAGTGCGGGAAGCGCCGCCGGTGCCTCGCCGGTCGCGGCCCCGATTGCCGATAGCCCATCCGGCAGCCCGTCCGGCAACAAAGGTGGCGCGGCGCCGTCTCGCCCGGTCAGCACCGAGCCCCCGGCGCCGAGCTCGCGAAGCTCGCGATCGGTGGCCGACGCGACACATGAGCCCGCAACGCCGCCTGCCACCGGGCCTGCCGTCGATCAGCCGGAAGCTCATCACTCCCTGAGGCTGCCGATCGCGGTCGGCGCGGGCGCCGTCGTGCTCGGCGGTGCCGCGCTCGGCTTCGATCTGTGGGGCAACAGCAAGTATGACCAGGCGAAGAAGGAGACGACCGACCAGGCCCAGCGCGACGCGCTCTATCACTCCGCCAACACCCGCCGCTACCTCGCCGAAGCATCGGGCATCGCGGCGATCGGCTGTGCCGGCGCCGCCGTCTACCTCTATATCCGGCATCGCGACGAGAGCCGGACGGAGACGACCGCGATGATGCCGGTCGCCTCGCCGCAGTTCGCCGGCCTCGCGGTCGCCGGCCGCTGGTAACGCTCAGCGTCCGCGGGTAGTTGTCGGGCCCGCGGCGCCGGGCTAGCGTGCCGGCGTGGCCAGCCGGGTGATTCCATTGATCGCATTGGCCTGTGCCGGCCTCGCGCTGTGGACGCACGTGTGGATCTTGCTGTGGCCGGCGGCGGTCATGGCCGCGATCGCGGTGGTGTATGCCGCGCGCGTGCCGCGCGCCCTTGGCAAGCGCGCCGACGGGACGCTCGCGTGGTGGGCGTGGCTCGTGTGGGCGCCGATCTTCGGGTACATGCGCCTCCTGCACGAGCTCGCGCGCACGTTGACCCGCGAGCCCGTCGCGAACGAGGTCGCCGCCGGGGTGTGGGTCGGCCGCCGGCCGCGGGCGCACGAGCTGCCGGAGGGCGTCGCGATCGTCGTCGATCTATGCGCCGAGCTCGCGGTGGCGCCCGGCGTCGCGGACGGGCGCGCGTACCTCGCGATCCCGACGCTCGACGCCACCTCGCCGACGCCCGCCCAGATCGCGCGTGCGGTCGACGCCATCCTCGCCACGAAGGGCGCGGCGTTCATTCATTGCGCCTTCGGTCACGGTCGCTCGGCGACGGTCGCGGCGGCGCTGCTCGTGCGCCGCGGCGAGGCGACCCTCGACGACGTCGAGCACAAGCTGCGCGCGTGCCGCCCGCGAATCGGCCTCAACGCCTACCAGCGCGGTGCGCTCGCCGAGGCGGTGAAGCTCGGGGGCGCCGGGCCGGCCTCGCCAACGTGACCGGCCTGCAGGCTGGCAGCCTGCCACCCCCTTGACGAAAATATGGTGCCGCGTGGGAGTACCTCCCTGAAACGGCCCTTCCGCGCGACGCCAACGCGCAGCGGAGCGACGCGGGCTGGGTTCCGAGCGAGGTAGCTTCCACAGGTGGTGGTTCGAGGGCAGGCCGGGTTGAGTGTTGGGTCTGGAGGTAGTTCTCTCGCCGGTGGTTCGCTGCCTCCCGAGCGAGTGGGCCCAGACCCGCAGTAGCGCAGCCAGCGTGTTCGCGTTCTCTCGGCGTTTGTGGGGGCACGCGCGGGAGGTCGGCACATCGTGTCCGCGGTCTCCCGAGTGGCCGCTCCGGGAACCGCGGATGGGATTTCATACCAGCGACGGCCCAGACCCGCGGCGCAAGCAAGGTGTGCGCGGTCTCCAGGACCTGCGCGTGGGAGTGGAAACGCGATCACCGCCGAGGTACTGGGGCGCGTTGGCCGGGCGCATTGCGCGGAACTCGGGCACACTGGGCGCTGGCGTAACCGGGGCGCGGCGGAGGCGTAGTCAACTTCGGGGAGTTCCATGACGGCACACGACAAGGGCCTCGAGCGCGAGATCACGCCACGTGAGGTCTATCTCAACCGGCGCACGGTGATGCGCGGCGGGGTGGCGGCGGCGAGCGTGGCCGCGACGGCCTGGCTGTACCGCAAGCTCAACGGCGTCGACGCGGTGATTACCGAGCGCCCGGTGATCGCGGGGCTCGTCAAGGCCCAGCCGTCGGCCGGTAGCGGGTTCTGGGTCAGCGACGAGATGACGCCGCGCGCGTCGATCCTCAACTACAACAACTTCTACGAGTTCACGACCGACAAGGACGGCGTCGCGGCGGCCGCGGCGGGCTTCACCACGGCCGGCTGGAAGCTCGAGGTCGGCGGCCTCGTTCACAAGCCGCGCGTGTTCGAGCTCGCCGATCTTCACGCGGTGAGCCCGCCCGAGGAGCGCATCTACCGGATGCGCTGCGTCGAGGCGTGGTCGATGGTGATCCCGTGGGCCGGGCTCCCGCTCGGCAAGCTGCTCGCCCAGGTCGAGCCGATGAGCTCGGCGAAGTACGTCGCGTTTCAGACGCTCCACGACCCCGAGCGCATGCCGAACCAGCGCACCGGAGTGCTCGAGTGGCCGTACGTCGAGGGCCTGCGGATCGATGAGGCGATGCATCCGCTGGCGCTGCTCGCGACGGGCCTCTACGGCCAGGAGCTGCCGCCGCAGGACGGCGCCCCGGTCCGCCTCGTGACGCCGTGGAAGTACGGCTTCAAGGGCATCAAGTCGATCGTCAAGATCACGCTCGTCGCGGACATGCCGCCGTCGACCTGGAACCGGTATGCGCCCGGGGAGTACGGCTTCTACGCCAACGTCAATCCCCGGCACGCCCACCCACGGTGGAGCCAGGCGACCGAGCAGCGGATCGGCGAGACCGGCCGCCGCAAGACCCTGATGTTCAACGGCTACGGCGACCAGGTCGCGAGCCTCTACGCGGGGATGGATCTCGATGTCAACTACTGAGCCTGGCGTCGCCGGAACGGCCTTGGGGCCCGCCGGGCGTCTCCTCGATACGCGGTTCGCCAAGCGGCTCGTGCTGCTCAACGGCCTCGTGCCGATGGTGCTGCTCGCGTGGGACGCCGCGCACCATCAGCTCGGCGTCAACGAGGTCAACTTCGCGATCCGCACGACGGGCCTGATCGGGCTCGTGTTCCTGGTGCTGGCGCTCGTCGTCACGCCGCTCCGCAAGCTGACCGGGTGGAACGCGTTGATCGCGGTCCGGCGCTACCTCGGCGTGTTCGGCTTTGCGTACCTCGCCGTGCACTTCGCGATCTTCTTCGTGTTCGATCGGGAGGGCAGCCTGTCCAGCACGCTCGAGGAGATCGTGAAGCGCGCGTACCTGTGGTTCGGGACCGCCGCCCTGGTCATGATGATTCCGCTCGCGGTGACCTCCACCGACGGCATGGTCAGCCGGCTCGGCGCCAGGCGCTGGAAGCGGCTTCACCGCCTTGCGTATCCGATCGTCATCTGCGGCGTGGTGCACTACTACCTGCTCGTCAAGTCCGACGTGCGGCAGCCGCTCGTGTTCGCGGTGCTCGCCGGCGCGCTGCTCGCGTACCGCCTGGTCGGGCACTACGTCGATCTACGCGCCGAGGTCCGCGCTGCGCACCAGAAGCTCGCCGGCGCTCGGGCGCTCGCGCCGCCGCGCAAGCGCAAGTTCTGGTCCGGGGAGCTCAAGGTCGCGCGGATCTTCGAGGAGGGCGGTAACGTCAAGACCTTCCGCCTGGTGGCCATGGATGGCGGGCCGCTGCCCTTCGATCATGTCGCCGGCCAGTACTTGAACCTCGCGCTCACGATCGACGGCAAGCGGGTGAATCGCTCGTACACGATCGCGTCGTCGCCGACCCGGCGAGATTATTGCGAGATCTCGGTCAAGCGGGCGGCCGATGGCCACGGATCGCGCCACCTCCACGAGACCTTGCGCGAGGGCAGCGTGCTCAAGGTCGCGGCGCCCGCGGGGCGGTTCGTGTTCGCCGAGGGCCAGGCCACGCGCTGCGTGCTCATCGCCGGCGGCGTCGGGATCACGCCGATGATGTCGACCGTCCGCAGCCTGACCGATCGATGCTGGCCGGGTGAGATCTACCTGGTGTTCTCGGTGCGTACGCGCGGCGATATCGTGTTTGGCGACGAGCTCGCGTACCTCCAGGCGCGCTTTCCGAACCTCCATGTCCGCGTGACGCTGACCAACGATCCGGACGCGGCCTGGGAGGGCGCGCGGGGCCAGATCTCGCGGGCGATGATCGAGAGCTTCGTCCCAGGGCTCTCGCATGGGCCGATCCTCGTGTGCGGACCCGATCCGATGATGACCGCGATGCGGCGGTTGCTGGTCGACCAGCTCGGGATCCCGGACGCGGAGGTCTTGCAGGAAGCATTTGTATCGCCGCCGGCATCGGCGAGCCCGGCGAGTGACGATGTACCGGTGGGCGCCGCACCCGCGCCGGAGACGTCCGCCGGGCCGGCAGCTGGAGGCGACGGTGAGGCACGGACAGGCGAGCTTGCACGCGTGCGGTTCCAGCGAGCCGGCAAGACCGCCGACTTGCCCACCGAGCTCACCGTGCTCGAAGCCGCCGAGGATGCCGGCGTGATGATCCCGTTCGAGTGCCGGTCGGGGATCTGCGGTCAATGCAAGACCCACCTCATCTCCGGAACTGTCACGATGCAGGTGCAAGATGCGCTGACCCCCAGGGATCGGTCGAAGCGGCTGATCCTCGCGTGCCAGGCGCGCGCCATCGGCGATGTCGTGGTCGACGCCTGATCGATGATCTCGGGCAACCGGAACGGCGCGGCCATGAGCTTCGGTGGAAGTATCGAGTAGAAATGTCCTCGACCGAACGGCTCGGGCGGCCTCACGGCAGCTGCTCGCGAATCCACTTTCTCGAGTGGGTCACCTGCTGTTACGTTGGGGGATACGAGTTGGTCAAAGTAACCTATACGCGCAACGCGCCCAATGACCCCATTGACCATGTGAGATCTGCTCGAAGTGAATCATCACGCTCGGGTTGCGCCTCGGAGCTGTACGGCTCGTCAAGGGGCGAGCGATCTCGGTGCTCCTGAGCTCCGCGAACTAGAAATCACCTGTCAACACTGCGTTCGACCAGGCGAACTATAAAAAGAGCAGGGCCTTCTAGAATCTGTGTTCGACCAAGCTGGCCCAAAAAACTGAGGCCATTGTCCTGGCGCGGCGTCCACGAGCGCAAAAAACTGAGAACGAGCGAATGGTCGGGCCAGCGGCGGCTACGATCCGACGCTCCGCGTCGTACGGGCTAACCTGCGACGCGACGCATAGTTCCGACGAGAACTCGCAGCGCGGCGGGGTCGCGTGTCGTGAGTTTTTGAAGGTAGGCAAATGTAGAGCTAGCGAATACAGCATCCGGGAGTGATCAGCTCCAGTCCCGGATTCCTGATTTGAGGCATCACTCATTGGATTACCTGGCGGTACCCGTGGCGAGCAGCCCGATTGACAATCAGTTGAACGTTTACGTAAGGTGCAAAATGACAGACAGGGCAGCGGAGGCGATGTGGACGAACGTGTTGCAGGAACTAGAAAGGGAATTGTCTACAAATACGGAAATTAGGTTTGTTAGTCGACCGTGCGTGGACCACCCACCAACGCCCATTTCGCTCAGAACCTAGGAGAACAGATTCATGAAAGCTCATCGCCAGCTTGTGACCGTCTCGTTGTTACTTCCGACCTCCTTGATCTTCGCTGCCTGCTCTCAGGAGACCTCCTCGACCGAGGAGGCCAGCGTCGCCGTCGCCCAGGCGGCCATCACGAACACCGCCGACATTCCTCCTCCCGGAGGGGTGCCCGGCGCGGTCACCGAAGCGCCGACCGGCATGGACAACCTGACCAACGGCTTCTCGACGCAGGCCGCCATGGACACCGCACGGGACGTCTTCGCCAATGAGGTCGAAGAGATCGCCGACGGCCTCGGCCCGCTCTACAACGCGCAGTCCTGCCGCGAATGTCACCAGAACCCGGTGATCGGCGCCGGTAGCCAGATCCTCGAGTTCCGCGCCGGACACTTCAACGGCATCAGCTTCGTCGACCATCCGGGTGGATCGCTGCTCAACTCCCGCGCGATCGACCCGTCGATCCAGGAGCGCATCGCGGCCGGCCAGGAGGTGCGCACGTTCCGCTCCAGCATCAGCCTCTTGGGCGACGGCTTCGTCGAGGCGATCGACAGCAACACGCTCTCGGCCATCGCCGCCGCCCAGCCGGCCGCCCAGCGCGGCTCGCTGATCTCGGTGCCGGTCCTCGAGGCGGCCGGCAACAGCCGTACCGGCCGGTTCGGCTGGAAGAACCAGCAGGCCAGCTTGCTGTCGTTCGCGGCCGACGCCTACGTGAACGAGGAGGGCATCACCAGCCAGCTGCAGCCGACCGAGAACACCTCGAACGGCAACTCGGTCGCCGCGTTCGACACCGTGGCCGATCCGGAGGACAGCCAGGATGCCGACATCAACAGCTTCGCGCTGTTCATTCGCTCGCTGAAGGCGCCGTCGCGTGACGCCGCCGTGGCCGCCACCGCCTCGTCGCAGCATGGCGATCAGCTGTTCACCTCGCTCGGATGCGATGTCTGCCACGTCCGCACGATCAACACGGCCGCCGCGGGGACCATCATCAACGGCGGCGCGTTCACCGTGCCGGCGGCGCTCGGCAGCAAGGCGATCCACCCGTTCGGTGACTTCCTGCTCCACGACATCGGCACCGGCGATGGCATCGTACAGAACGGCGGCCAGGGCACCCGCAACCAGGTCCGCACCGCGGCGCTGTGGGGCATGCGCTCGCGCCCGACGCTGATGCACGACGGCGTGACCGTCTCGCGCGGCGACGCGATCGCGCGTCACAAGAACCAGGCGCAGGCGGCCGCCAACGCCTTCGCCGCGCTGTCGACCACGTCGCAGCTCGATCTGATCAACTTCCTGAACTCGCTGTGATGACTCGCTGGCCGGTCGCCCATTGCAGGTGACCGGGAGCTAATCCGGGGCGCCCGGGGCCCCCTCGGGGACACCCCGCCCGGCGAGCCCTGCCGCGGCGCGGCACTGGTTGATCAGGCGCAGCGCTTCCGGTGTCGGCCACCCCGGCGGACGGATCGGCGGCGCCCCCAGGACGGCCGCGTCGGTCTGCGCCGTCCATGCGTCCCACGACGTGAGGACAGGTTCGCCGGTCGCGATCATCTCGCGAGCGAGCGCGTTGATCCGTGCGAGGTTGCCAGCCGTGCGGTGGCCGATGATCAGGGCGGCGTCGATCGTCACCACGAGCGGCGGTGCGACCGGCGACCGGGTCGCGCGCAGCCAGCTGTCGAGGTACGCGACGACCTGCCGCGGGGTCAACGCCGGCAGCGCGACCACCGCGCGCTCGGCCTGCGATCCGACCAGATCGGTCGCCAGCTCGGGCGGGCCGACGACGAGCAGGCTGAAGTAGTGCGTGCTGCGTGCCGCGCGCGCGAGGGTCGCGACCTCCACGGCCGCCCGCGTGCCGGGAGCGACCCCGTCGAGGACGATCAGCGGCACGGCGTCGGACGACGACGTCCGGGCGAGCAGCTCGAGCAACCCCTCGATCTCGGCGTTGCCGGCCGTGGTCGCGCTCGCGACCGCGCCGAACGCGCGTGCGATCCGGCCGACGAGGTTCCCCGGCCGCGAGCTGACCCGCTCGAGATCGATGTACGCGCCGTGCTCCGCGTTCGCGGCGAACACCCAGCGCGCGAGCACCGAGCGCCCGCTCCCCGGCGCGCCCGCGAGCACCAGCGTCGTCCCCGACATCGCGAGCCGCGCGCACAGCTCACGGCGCAGGCCGTCGAACGGCGCGTCGCGGTGTGGCGGCGCGCTCGGATCGAGCGCGGCGAACGGCTCGAACTGGAAGCCGCGCGCCCGCCACGCGGGGCTCGGCTCGCCGAGCGAGGGTGGGGCGTTGTCCACCGGGGTGAGCCAGGGCGACTCGAGCTCGCGCAAGACGCCGCGGGTCTCCCACGCCACCGCGAGCGCGGACGCGTAGCGTTCGGCGGGCGACTTGGCCATGCAGCGCCGGACGACGCGCATGCAGGGGGCGGCCAGGCCGGCGGTGAGCTCCGGGGGGGCCACGATCTCCTGGCGCTGGTGGGCGATCCGGAGGCCGGCGAGCGTCGTGTCGTCGATCGGCGGCCGGCCGGTGAGCAGGTAGAAGTACGTGGCGCCGAGCGCATACAGATCGGTCGCGATGCTCGCCGGCTCGCCGCGCCAGATCTCGGGTGCGAAGTAGTGTGGCGTCCCGGCGCGCACGGTGTGGGGCGCCTGCTGGCCGGACACCGCCATCCCGAAGTCTCCGAGCTTCGCGGTCCCGTCCCGCGTGTTGATCAGGATATTGCCGGGCTTGACGTCGCGGTGGATGATCCCGGAGGCGTGGGCGAGCTCGAGCGCCGCGGCCAGCTGCAGGATCACCGCGGTCGCGCGTTCGGCGGAGAACGGGCCTTCGCGCGAGACCATCACGTCGGCCGAGACGCCCTCGACGTACTCCATCGCGATGTAGCAGTACGGGCCGTGCCGCGCGACGCTGTAGATCTGGATCACCGACGGGTGGTTGAGCTTGGCGACGCTGCGCGCCTCGGCGAGGAACCACGCCTCGGGATCGTGCTGGGCCGGCGACCAGGTCAGCACCTTGACCGCGGTCGGACGCAGCAGGGCCTCGTCGTTGGCGAGGTACACGACGCCCGTGTTGCCTCGCCCGAGCAGCCGGCGCAGCCGGTAGTTGCCGAGCTTCATCCCGGCCAGGTTCAGCGCGTCGCTCACCGGCGGTGCTCGTCCTGCTCCTGGTAGATCTGCATGAAGATGCTCTGCGCGCTGAGCGCGAACACGGGCGGGGTCGCCATCGCGACGCCAGGATCGAACGAAAATCGCCCCACCGTCCAGCGCATCATCTCGCGGAACGCGCTGTAGATGCGTGCGACGCGGGCGCGCTCCACGTCTCGGCGCGGGATCAGCTCGGGCGACACGAGCGCGTTCTCGATCTGATCATCGCCGAAGCACTCCGCCGGCAACGCGGCGAGCGCGCGGCGGCGATCTGGCGCGAGGTCCGGACTGGTCAAGAAGTGACGGCGGAGGTCGAGCGCGTTCGGCGAGTGAGCCCCGACGATCATGCCGCGCGACAGCTGGATCGTGCCGATCCCGCCGCTCGTGGTGCACACGAGCAGCCCGGTCCGCTGGGTGTTGCGGAGCAGCTCGAGCAGTTCGGGGAGGGTGAACTCCTGGAGATCGCCGGTGAGCACCGACCCCGCGCCGGCCGACTTGCCCTGCGCGAGGAGGCTCGTCGGGAACGGGGGAGGCTTGGTCGCGCTGGCGGCGCGCTCGGCGCGCTCGGTGACCGGCACCGTCGGGACGCGATGGACCATCGGCTCGAGGAGCTCCTCCTTGGGGGCCCACGGCAGGGTCTGGAGCTTGGTCTCGAGCTCGCCGAGCGGACACTTCGGCTCGAGCTCGATGGCGAGCACGGCGCCGGCCTGGCGGGCGAACACGTGGGCCGTGGCCTTGGCCTTGAGCGCCGCGGAGCCGAGCTGGCCGAGGCCGAGCAGCGAGCCGATCGTCTCGAGCTCCCCGGTGAGCGAGGCGGCCACCGCCACGCTGGCTTCACCATCGGCGATCCGGCCGATCACGGCACACAGCTCGGTCTCCGTCGTCCCGAGCGCGACCCCGACCACGCCCGGCGTCTCCTCGACCAGGGCGCCCAGCACGCTCGCATCCGTCTTGATGTTCAGCATCGGCATCTCGCTATTCGCTCCGGCGATACCCGATACGGACGCAACCCCAGCGCTTGCCGACGACCATGACCGGCACCGACAGATCATAGATCGGGTCGCCGGTCTCGAGCCTGGTGTGCTGGCGCAGATAGGGGAGTTCGCTGCGGGCCGCGATCAGGCTGGTGCGGTCGCCGAGCAGCCGCTTGGTGCGGTTGGTGACGTAGTCCTGCGCGATATCGCCGGTCAGCGGCTGCGCGAACGGGTGATTGTACGCTGGGACATAGCCATTGCTATCGGTCAGGATCGCGTACACGAACGCGGGGTTGCCGGCGAGGGTCTTGTCCTCGTGGCTCACCAGGTCTCGATCGGCGAGCTCGCTGTACGGCGTCGTGAACTTCTTCGGATCGGTCTTGGGTTCGAGGAGCGGGAAGTACAGGCGCGCGAACAGGCGATCCGCGGTGATCTCCTTCGCGGTGATCCACTGCTCGAGCACCTGGGAGAGTTCGGTCGCGAGCGCCTGGGCCGCGGCGAGCACCTCGCGGTCCTGCGCCGTCAGGGCGTCGAGCGGAGGGTCCCCGGCGCGCGGCGCTGCCACGGCCTGGGCGGGCTGGGCGGAGGTGGTGGCAGGCAGCGAGGCCGCGGTGGCCAGCACCACGAGCAGCGTGCGAGGCAGGGTCCTGATCATGGCAGCGTTCCTCCGGGTGGGAGCAGGCGGGGTGGGTGGTGGACCGGGCGATCACTCACCGAGGCGCCCCATGGCGGCCTTGAGGCTCGCGCGGAGGCGGTTCAGCGACTTGGCCATCTGGCCGATCTCGTCGGTCGTCACCGGCTTGATCGGCCGTTCGAGGCCCTCGCCCGTGCTGATCTCGTTCGCCACCATGGCGAGGTGCTCGAGCGGCTTCATCGCGTGGCGCAGCATCAGGAAGATGAACCCGATCGTGACGATCGCCAGGAAGCCGAACACGATGGCAAGCTCGAGCAAGAGCGAGCGCTTGTGGGCGGCGATCGAGTCGATCGACACCGCGACGCGGAACGCGCCGAAGTGGCGGCCCCTCACGAAGATCGGCGACGAGACATCCCACGCCGTCTCGCCGGTGTCGCGGTTGTAGTGCTGGACGAGGGACGGCGTGAGGTTGGCCGCCGCGTGCTTGTGGACCTCCTCCCAGAACTTGCGCTTGGTCCGGTTGCCGGCCAGATCCTTGACCGGATCACCGGTCAGCGGGCGTTGAAACTTGCTGTTGTGGGTCGGCGTGTAGCCGTTCAGGTCGCCGCCCACCGCGTAGAGGAAGTCCGGCGACGACTCGAGGATCTTGTCCTCGAAGTCCAGGACCACGCCGTCGGTGTAGGAGTCATACCTGGTGTGAAACCGCGGGTTCTTGCCGAAATCGAAGCCCTGGATCTCCTCGTAGTTCGGATCGAACACGTCGGCGAGCGTCAGGATCCCGCCGTCGATCGCGCTCTCGAGCGCGGTGCCGTACATCTCGGCGCCGGTCATCGCGGCCACCTTGCCGCTGTTGATCGTGAGCTCCTCGAGGTTGGCGGCCTCGCGCGACGTGATGTAGTAGGCCGCCACGATCATCGGCGGGATCGTGATCAGCGCCAGGATGATGGAGACCTTGAGACTCAGTCGGCGTTTGATGAGCTCGAGCATGATCATGTTCCGGGAGGCGAGGTCACAGGGTGCGGGTGGCGCGCAGGAACGCCGCGCGGTCGTCGGGATCCTCGATCATCGTGGCGAGGTGGGAGATCAACGCGGCGCCGTCGGCGCGGGAGAACGGCCGCTCGCCGCAGACCTTGCGCACCGCTTCCTTGACCAGCACCTTCGCCATCGGGCCGATGTTCGCGGCCAGCTCCCTGGTGCAGGCGGTCAGGAACGTCGAGCTCGCGCTGTCGGAGACGCCGACGTCGGAGCTGCCGACGCCGGAGCCCGAGCTGACCCCGGACCAGCTGAGGCCGGTCTTGGCCACCTCCGCCGGCGCCTGGTCGGAGGCCGCGTGCCGGCCGGTGCTGCCGCTCGCGGTCGGGACGGGCATGCCGGTGGCGTGGGAGGCGGCCGGGGCGGCCTCGAGCTCCGCGACGAGCTTGCCGGAGGCGACGCGGAGGGCGACGCCGAGGAAGGCGGCGTTCAGCGTCGTGTCGGCGATCACGGCGAGGACGTAGCGCCGCGGCTGGGTGTGGGTCGTCGGAAGGTTGCGGAGCAGGAGCCGGCCCTCGCCGAACTGCGCGGTCAGCGTGTCCCAGTCGCTCTGGATGAGCTGCACCGCATCGATCGAGTTGGCGATCGAGCGGGCGACCTGCTGCAGCACGGTGAGGTCGTAGATGGTGTGCGCGCGGTGCGCGACGACGGCGGCCGTGTGATCCACGATCATCGTGCCTTGTACACCTTCGACGTCACGCAGGCCCTGGAGAATGGGTTCCAGCATCGCGAGCTCCTTCAGCGCGGCAGCACCGCCTCGAGCTTCTTCTCGAACGCGGCGAGGGGTTTGGTGGAGTCGATGAAGACCCCGAGGACCTCGCGATCGTAGATCGCGATCAGGCACGTGCGCTTGCCTCCCGTGATCGTGATGCGCTCGATCGCCCCGAGCCCCAGGGCGTTGCCGCACCGGGTGATCGCCTGCACGGTGACGAGGTTCACGGCGCCGAGGGCCTCGCCGTCGATATCGCCGCTCGCTTCGAGGAGCGCGCCCGCGTCGTCGGTCACCACGATCGCGAGGACCTCCGGAAACGTCGCGATCTGGGTCTTCGCAATATGGGGGAGATTGGACATGGAAGCTCTTTCGATCTCGGCGCGTGAGCTGCGCCCGCCAGCGTACCTGGTCGATGGCCATCGTCGCGCGGCGCGCTTGCGCGTTCTACAAGACCTGCGGTGCCGTACCGAGCCGGCCAGGCCCGTCGCAGACCGGTTCGGTTCCAGGGATGGGCCCCTGGCCGCCCCTCCCCGCCAACCAGTTCCCCCACCCTCGAGGAGCTGTTCCATCCACAGATCAGTGTATTCTCCTGCGGGGGCGAATCAATTACTTCAAGCTGACGAATCTGGCCTTTGGAATAGTCATTGGCCCGCCCGAAACCCATGGTTTCGTGCTTCGAGTTACAAACTCGCCCTTATAACGGGCGGCCTACATCGTGGCCTTGGCCACAGGTGACGGGGAAGTATGACACGCTGCAGCATCATCTGATGGTATCGGCGGTCACGCAATTATCACCGGGGCTCGTTCGTCGTGGTCGCGCCGGTTGCGTCCAGGCGGGTCCAGGCCGTACCCAGGCCGCGTTCCAGCCGGTCCAGAGGGCGCGTCGGGTCGTGCCCACGTCGCGGTGATGCCGCGATGCCGCCTTGGCGCGCCAGCTGCGCGATACTGCCGGGGCATGAACGACGAGGTCCTGTTTTGCCCCGATCTCGATCGGGCGCTCGCGCTGTTCTCACGGCTCGGGTTTCGTCTCGATACGATCTTCCCCGCCGATGATCCCACCGTCGCGGCGATCAGCGGACACGGCACGCGGGTTCGCCTGGTCCGTGCCGGCGCGAGCGATCCCGGCGACCCCGGCGACCCCGGCGTTGCGCCGGCGGTGCGTCCATCGTTCGTCGTGCAGCGAGCCGGAGACCTGGCGTGGCGCACCGGTCGCGCCGGCATGCTGTATCGCGACCTGATTCCCGATCGTCAGGGCGGGCGATACATCGCCTCGCATATCCAGATCCCGAACGGTGGCCCGGTGCCCGACTACGTGCACTTCCACGCGATCCAGTTCCAGATCATCTATTGCTACAAGGGCTGGGTCCGCCTGGTCTACGAGGATCAGGGCGAGCCGTTCGTCATGCAGGCCGGTGAATGCGTGCTGCAGCCGCCGCGGATTCGCCACCGCGTGCTGGAGGCGTCCCCCGGCCTCGAGGTGGTCGAGCTCGGCGTGCCGGCGGTGCATGCCACCCACGTCGATCACGAGCGCGCCCTCCCGACGGACGCCGTCCACGTCGATCGCGACTTCGAGGGTCAGCGCTTCGTGCGCTTCCTTCCGGCGACCGCCCGGTTCACGGCCGCGCGCCTGCCGGGCTTCGACGCCTGCGAGCTCGGCATCGCCGCCGCGACGCGAGGGCTGGCGAGCGTCCACGTGCTCCGGGCGCGCACGCCGGGCCGCCTCGCCGCCCGCCACGACGCCGAGCTGTTGTTTCATTTCGTGCTGCGCGGTGAGCTGACGCTCGACGATGAATATCGCCTCGCCGCGGCCGACTCCTTTGTCGTGCCGGCCGGCCGGCGGTTCGGGTGGAGCGACGCGTCGGCCGATCTCGAGCTCCTCGAGGTCGCGCTACCCGGCGCGTTCGCGCTCGACGTCGATCCAGCGCTGTAGGCCGACCCGGTAGTATCTCACCGCCTGGTTGTGAATGGCCGGCCACGGTGAGACCAAGCCCGCATACACTTCTTGGCTCACACCAATCCGGAGCGCGGGTCTCGACGCCGGGTGGCGGTTCGCCCGGCGCCCCGACATCCCTGATCAGGGAAGCGCGGGATCCAGGCTCGCGGGCGGAGTGATGGTCGCGCCGGTCAGGTCGGGCGGGGTCGCGGCGCGGTACCGCAGCCAGATCCATCCGGCCCCACCACCACCGCCGCCACCTTTGCTGTTGTTGCATATGTCTGGTCGTCCACCGCCGGACGCGCCGAACGAGCCTGCGCCTCCATTACACCCTTGGGGGATACCTCCCGTGCCGCCCCTCGCGAGGCCCTGGCCGCCGTCCTGGCCATTGGTCCCCGGCGGGCCGGCGTCACCGCTGCCCCCGCCGCCGCCTCCTCCGCCATTGGCGGCCAGGGTGCCCGAGATCGCGATGCGCGGCGACTCCAGCAACAACTCGCCGCCCGCACCCCCCCCCCCTCCACCGGACGAGCCCTCGAGCCCGCCACCACCACCGCCACCACCGGCGTTGACGCTGGCCTTGATGTGGATCGAGACAGCCGACGAGATCTGCAAGGCTCCACCTCCGCCCCCGCCAAGCCCGACGCTGCCGGTGCTGAAGCCGCCGTTGCCGCCAGGCGAGCCGCCGAGCAACGGATCGCCGGAGCTCATCCCGTAGGGCGCGCCGGCAGGTCCGGCGGGAATGACGGTCGGCCTGTAGGTGCTCCCCTGGCTTCCCAGCGTGCGGTAGCTGCCGCCACCCCCGCCCGACGACGCGCGGACGTCGATCCCCAGCATCGTCGTCCCCGGGCCGCCGGCACCGGAAGAGGTCGCGCCCGGGCCGGGGACGCTGCGCGTGGCGCCAAGGTCGATGTTCGCCAGGATGGTGACCTGGCCGTTCGCCGCCACGATGAGCGGCGAGGTCCCCTTGATCACCACGGGACCCTGCACCGCGAAGGCACCTGCGAGCAGCACGGCGTATTCGCCCTGCCGGACGAAGTACGGGCTGGTAGCGCCATCGATCGTGAGCATGCTCGTATCGATGGTCGATGGACTCGTGCCGAGGATGAGATCGGGCGCGCCGGGCTTCAATGTCCCGGGGAGCACGTGGAGCGGGACGAAGCTCGTGGGCCCATCGATCAGGCCACCGTCCAGGCCACCGTCGAGCATGCCGCGCGAGTCACGCACACTGTCGATCCGCGCATCGCCACCTGCGCCGGGCATCGACCCCCCTGGATCGCCGCACGCCGCTGTACCCGCGATCACCAGCAACCCACTCCGCAGCCTGTATCCGCAACTCGATACTGCCTGCATCATCGCAATGTACCTGTACGCATCCAGCGGGCAAGCGTGACGCGTCTGGTCGGGCGTTGGACCCGGCGATGATCGAGAGCGCCGGCTGATCGGATTCCTGCGACGGCGCCTCCGCCACGACTTGCTCACCATGGCATCCCATCGAGTTCGAGGTCGCGAGCGCTGGCGCTCACCGTGGCGGCGATTCGTGATCGAATCGCCGACGCTATCGTGAGTACGTCGTGAGACTCATGACAGCCGTCGCGGTGAGCTCTGCGGATCTCTCTGATGCCGGCTGCGATACGTTGACAATGAGCTGGCGCCGGCTGGATTCAGTGCGCGCCGTTCGCGCGACTCCAGCACTTGCCGAACCCCTGCAGCATCCGGCTCGCCTCGCAGAGGCGGCGCCACGGTTCGTTGTACTGGAAGATCGCGCCCGTCGGGGCCGGATCGTTCACGGTCAGCGCGAAGCTTGGCAAGCCGCCGCCCGCGGTCGCGGTCGAGGTGCTGAGGAAGGGCGAGAGCACGGAGGGGACGCCGGCGACGCGGTTGCCGACGTGCAGGAACGGCGTATTGACCTCGATCGAGTGGCAGCCATTGCAGGTGTTGAAACCGAAGTGGTGGCGCTCGATGGGGGCGAGCGGGGACGGCGGCGAGTGATCCCAGAACGGCGTCGACGGCAGCCCGAGCGGCGCGGACGACTCGCCGCCGAACATCGTGGTGGGCAGCGGCGGTTGCAAGAAGGCGGCGAGCGCCGCCGCGTTGGTGGCCAGGTAGGAGTCGAGGGGCGGCGTGAGGTTCACCGAATCGTCGGGCGTCTCGGCGGTGGTGCTGGCGAGCAGGAGCTCGGCCGTGAGGCCGCCGCCGGTGTTCTGCAGGTGGGTCTCGCGCAGCTTCCAGGGGGCCCCGCCGAAGTCGAGCTCGTTGGTGCGGACCTGGCCGATGGAGGTGCCCAGGTTCGGCCCGCCGGGGAGCGCGCCGACCGCGGTGACGTCATTGAGGATCCCCTCGAGGATCTTCATGTACGTCGGCGACCCGATCGGCAGCGAGCTGAGCGGGTGCCAGTCGTTCTCCCAGTTGACGGCGGTGTACGGCACCGAGGCGCGCTGCGGTGGGAGCTTGTATTCGAAGATGACCGCCGCCCTCAGCGGGTTGCCCGACGCGCCGAGCACGCCGAACACGAAGCGCGCCTCGCCGTCTCCCGGCCCGGTGTAGCTGGCGCACTCGAGGTCCACGCGGTTCGAGATGGCCAGCAGGCGGAACGGAGCCCGCTTCAGGTTCAGCGGGCAGGCCCCCGGGCCCGTGATGGCGGAGCCAGAGGGACATCCGCTGGCGACGAGCCACGGGTCGATCACCAGCGGCCGGATCATCGGACGCTTGGGAACCGGGAAGCCGTTCACCACGATGTTGATCTCCCACTGGTGCAACCACTCGGCCACCAGGACCTGCGGTGATCCGGTGCCGGCCATCCGGGTCATCAGCTCGCCGAACGTCCAGATTCCCTGGGTGCCGCCGCCCCCGCAGGAGCCCGTCCACGACGTCCGGCAGGGGTCGTCCACCACGCTCACGTTGGTGATCATCAGCTCGTGGGCGAAGTCCACCGGAGGCCCGCTGTAGAACAGCGGGTCCGCCGAGTCGAGGAACGGGCACGCGGTGACCACGGCCTGCTCGGCGATTGCCACCTTGTCAGGTTGGTCGGCGGCTCGATCGGCGCAAGCGGAGAGTGAGCTACCGGTGAGGGCAAGGGCGAACAAAGCCTTTTTCACGAAATGGTCTCCTTTCGCGCAGCGTGGCGCGACATGGGAGCCTGAAGAACATCGGGCCTCCCGACTTCTCTTTAGCTCCCGCTACGAAACTCCAACGTACCTGTTCTGTTTAGCCCTTTCAAGACCTCAGAGCAGGAGTGTGAAATAACGAATGTGGGCGCCGTCGTCGCCGTTCGTCTCGCCATTACCTCGCCGCCCTATTCACCTCCTGACGGCGGCGGGCCTGGCGAGGCGGTCTTCCGGCGTCGCCAAATCATGATGATGTTTGTTCAGCGTTCGTATCTGAATCCTCTTCGTGTTCGCCCGCGACGCAACTTCCAGCCGATGCGTATCGCGCGCTCGACGCTGGCGGCGCTCCTCGTGTCCACCGGGTGCGGCCCCACGTCGATGACGTGGTCGCCAGCGCGACGATCACGCCTGTTCATCGAGCGGATCTCCGGGACACGATCCAGGCCGTCTACCCGGAGCCGACGGCGAAGCCGACACCGTGGGCGCGCTGGCCTGGGCGTGGTCCGACGCGGCGCCCCGGTGGGTGCGAGCGCTCGGCTCGCCGCACGGCCGGGACCGGGGCACCGTCGCCCCAAGCCCTGACGGCCCGCGGCGCGCGCGGGGTCGCGCCGACCGGGACACGCTCGGCGGACCGCGGTAGGATTTGCGCCGCGTGGGCACGCTATACCTGATCCGTCACGGGCAAGCGTCGTACGGCGAGCCCGACTACGACCGGCTGTCGCCGCGCGGGATCGAGCAGGCGCTCGCGGTCGGGCGGTGGGCGGCGGGGGCGAAGCTCGGCGCGCTGTTCGCGGGGCCGCTGCGCCGCCAGCAGCAGACGGCGCACTACGCCCAGGAAGCCGCCGCGGGGGCCCTGCCGGCGACCCAGCCGCTCGCCGAGCTGGCCGAGTACCCCGCGTTCGAGATGCTGCAGCACATGGTGCCGCGGCTCATCGCCGAGGATCCCAGGTTCGCGCAGCTGACCAGCGCGCCGACGCCGCGGCTGCTCGACGACGCGTTCCAGACGATCCTGTCGAAGTGGTCGCGCGACGAGTGGACGGTCGACGGCGTCGAGCGCGTCACGGCGTTCGTCGAGCGCATCCGCACGGGCCTGGATCGCGTGCTGCGGGGCGCCGGCTCGGGGGCGCGCCTGGCGTGCGTGACCAGCGCCGGCCCGATCGGCGTCGCGGTCGGCCTCGTGTTCGGGATCCCCGCCGAGCGCATGATGCGCACCGGCATCGTCATCCGCAACGCCTCGATCACCGAGCTCCGGTTCCGCAGCCAGGGCTTCGACTGGCAGCCCGATCAGCTGTCGCTGGTCACGTTCAACGTCACCGCGCACCTCCCCGAGGAGTTGCACACCGAGCGATAACGCCAGATAACGCCAGATACGCCCGGTCAGCCCGATAACGCCAGGTAGCGCCGATGCCGCCCGAGAAAGCCAGGTAGCCATGGACTTCGATCCCCCCGACGCAGTGCGCCCCCTCCTCGATCGTATCGAAACATTCGTCGCGGACATCGTGATCCCCGCGGAGGCGACCGTGATGCAGCGCGGCTTCGCCCAGAGCACACCCGTGCTGAGCGACCTGCGCGCGCAGTGCAAGGCGGCCAAGCTGTGGGGGCCGCAGCTGCCGCACGAGCTCGGCGGCCTGGGCTTGGGCCTCGTCGAGCACGGCCTCGTGTCGGAGCGGCTCGGCAAGACACCGCTGGGTCACTTCGTGTTCGGCTGCCAGGCGCCCGACGCGGGCAACATCGAGATCCTGCACAAGTACGGCACCCCGGAGCAGAAGGCTACGTGGCTCGCGCCGCTCGCGCACGGCGAGATCCGGTCGTGCTTCTCGATGACCGAGCCGGAGAACCCGGGCTCGAACCCGACCCTCTTGTCGTGCCGCGCGGTGCGCAAGGGAGACGAGTACGTGATCGACGGCCACAAGTGGTTCACGAGCTCGGCCGACGGCGCCGCGTTCGCGATCGTGATGGCGGTGACCAACCCCGACGCGTCGCCCCACGGCCGCGCGTCGATGATCATCGTGCCGACCAGCACGCCGGGCTTCGAGCTGACCCGCAACATCCCGATCATGGGGGACGAGGGCTCGGGCTACGCGAGCCACGCCGAGATCTGGTACCGCGACGTGCACGTGCCGGTCGCCAACCGGCTCGGCCCCGAGGGCGCCGGCTTCCTGATCGCCCAGGAGCGGCTCGGCCCGGGCCGGATCCATCACTGCATGCGGTGGATCGGGATCTGCGAGCGCGTGTTCGACACGATGTGCCGCCACATCACGCGCCGCAAGATCGCCGACGACAAGACCCTCGCGACGCGCCAGATCGCGCAGGCGTGGGTCGCCGAGGCTCGTGCCGAGATCGAGGCCGCGCGGCTCATGGTGCTCCACGCCGCGTGGACGATCGAGAAGAAGGGGTTCGCGGTCGCGCGCGACCACGTCTCGCTGATCAAGTTCTTCGTCGCCGACATCATGCTGCGGGTGATCGATCGCGCGATCCAGCTGCACGGCGCGCTCGGCATCACCAGCGATACGATCCTCGCGCACTACTACATCCACGAGCGCGGCGCGCGGATCTACGACGGCCCCGACGAGGTCCACAAGATGGCGGTCGCCAAGCGCATCCTCGCGAGGTACGCGTGAGCGTCGCCGAGGACACCCCCAAGCAGGTCCGGCAGGGCGAGGAGCTCGACACAGCCAAGCTGTCGGCCTACCTCGAGCAGCAGTTCGGGCCCGGCGAGGTCACGGTCGCGCAGTTCCCGGGCGGCCACTCGAACCTGACCTACCTGGTGCGCCACGGCGATCGCGAATATGTCCTGCGCCGGCCGCCGTTCGGCAGCAAGGTGAAGTCGGCGCACGACATGGGCCGCGAGTTCAACGTGCTGACCAAGCTGTCGGCGGTCTACGAGCGCGCGCCCAGGCCATTCGCCTACGAGCCCACCGGCGACGTGCTCGGCGCGCCGTTCTACCTGATGGAGCGCCGGCGCGGCGTCGTCCTGCGCAAGGCGCTCCCCGAGACGCTCGCCATCGACCTGCCCAAGGTGCGCCAGGTCTGCAACCTCCTGGTCGACGCGCTCGTCGATCTCCACGCGGTCGACTACACCGCCGCCGGGCTCGGCGACTTCGGCAAGCCGGTCGGCTACATCGAGCGCCAGGTCACCGGCTGGACCAAGCGCTACGTCGACTCGCAGACCGACGACATCCCGGCGATCACCGAGTGTGCCGCGTGGCTCGCCGCGCACCTCCCCGCCGAGGGCGCGCCCGCGCTGATCCACAACGACTTCAAGTTCGACAACGTGATCTACGACTCCTCGCTCGAGCGGATCACCGGGGTGCTCGACTGGGAGATGGCGACGATCGGCGATCCGCTGATGGATCTCGGCACCTCGCTGTCGTACTGGGCCGAGGCCAACGATCCGGTGTCGTTCTACCAGCTGCCGTTCGGGCCGACCTCGAAGCCCGGCATGATGACCCGCAAGGACTTCGCCGAGCGCTACTTCGAGCGATCCGGCCGGCAGGCCAAGAACCTCGTGTTCTATTACGCCTTTGGCCTGTGGAAGACGGCCGTCGTCCTGCAGCAGATCTATTATCGCTGGAAGAAGGGGCTGACGAGTGATGCCAGGTTCGAGCAGCTGATCATCGGCGTGCGGATCCTGTCCGAGCAGGCGCGGACGGCGATCAACCGCGACTCGATCTGACCTCGATCTAGCCTCGATCTAGCCCGCTCGCGCGCTCACTTGATCTCGAACTTCCAGGCGCCGTGCTCGGTGTCCTCGAACACCTCGACGCGCGGCTCGTCGTCGCGAAACACCAGGACCGGCTTGCCGTCGTCCTCGCGGCTCTTCGGATTGCCCCACTTGCGCTTGAACAGCTCGAGCAGCGTGTCGCGGGCCTCCGGGTGCGGCCGCCAGGGGATCGAGAACGTCATCCGCTTGACCACGCCGCCGGTGACCGACAGTAGTAACCGCGTCGCCCCGCGTTCCCACTCGGTCGGCAGGAGCGTCAACACCAGATCATGGCCCTGCACGGTGACGGCGTCCTTGTAGGCCTTCTTGACATCGTCGACCGGCTTGCCGAGCACCGGCTCGGGCAGGCCATCGAGCTGATCGGGCTGGTCGCCGAACAGCTGGGCCGCCGGCAGGAAGTTGTCGTAGGCCAGATCGTGGCTGTAGCCGAGCGCGTCGCGCAAGGTCGCGCGCCAGCCGGTGGTCGGATCGGGCCACACCAGCACGGTCTTGCCGACCGGCTCGGTCGCGCGCCAGCCGTCGCTCCAGGCCTCGGCGATGAGATCCTCGGCGTGCTGCGGCAGGTTCAGGTAGATCGAGCGCACCGTGCCGGCCTTGTCGTCGATCGCGACGTACTCGCGCACCCCGTCGACGCCGGTCGCGATGCCGGCGCGCACGTCGATCGGGCCGGGGGCGATCTTGCGGGCGTCGGCGAGCCTCATGCCGATCCGCAGGTTGGCGAGCTCGCCGGGCGGCACGACGTGGGCCCCGAAGAACTCCGAGGTCAACACGTGGTACGGCACGTACTCGATGAAGCAGTTGCGCTCGAGGCAGTCGAGCTTGACCTTCCAGCCGGTCTTCTCGCTCGCCCAGGTCGTCTCGGGCTGGCCGAGCGAGTCGCGGGTGATCTGGGGCTGGCCCCACGAGCGCGTCAGGAGCTCGCGCGCACCCTGGCCCTGGACGATCGCGAAGATCGTCGCGACCGTGCCCGAGTCGACGCGGACCTCGAGCGCGACATCGGCGAAGCCGGAGTCGAGCACCAGCTGCTCGCGAACGCCGCGGTGATCCTCCTTGAGGCCCGGCAGCCGGCGCTTCGCCTCGGCGACGCTGATGCCGGGCTGGATCTTGGCTAGCCCGCACGGCGGCTCGATCGTCGGCCCGAAAAAATCGGGGTTGACCGGGCGCGACCCGCCGCATGCAGCCGCGGTGGCGGCGAACAGGGCAAGCGCGGCTCTCACCCTTCCTTTTTGCCGTGCCCGGCGGCGATGTACAAGCCGGGCGGCCCACCTGCAACAAATCGTCAGCCGGCCGGCGGGCGCGCCAGGGTCCGGATCGCGTCGCCGAGGACCGTCAGCGCCGCGCGCATCTGCTCCTCGGGCAGGTAGGCGTAGGAGATCCGGAAGCCGTGGAGGTGCGGCTCGCCGACGTAGGCCGCCGAGGCGTTCGAGACGTGGATGCCGCGGCGCGCGAGATGGGCCTCGATCGCCGGGTACGTGATCGACCGCGGCAGCTCGAGCCACAGCGTCGGGCCGCCCCCGGGGCGGGTCCACCGCACGCCGTCGGGCATCAGCTCGTCCAGCGCGGCCAGGCAGGCCGCGTAGCGGACGTCGAGCGCGCGCTGCAGCGTCGCCAGGTGCGTGTCGTAGTAGCCGCGATCGAGGAACTCCGCGACCACGGCCTCGGTCAGCCACGCGTTGCCCAGCGTCGACAGCCGCTTCATCGCGACCAGCGTCGGCACCAGCTCGGCGGGCGCGGCGATGAAGCCGACCCGGAGCGACGGCAGGAGCTTCTTGGTGAACGAGTTGACGTACAGCACGCGCTTGCCGCCGAGCATCCGCAGCATCGGCCGGTACTCGCCGTCGGACAGCATGTCGCTGCCCCAGTCGTCCTCTAGGATCGCGACGCCGTGGCGCTCGGCCAGCTCGAGCACGCCGCGCAGCTCCGCGCTGGTGTACGAGTAGCCGGTCGGGTTCTGGAAGCTCGAGATCAGGTACGCCAGCGCCGGCTTGTGGGCGAACGCGCGGTCCCACGCGTCGAGATCGATGCCGCGGAACGGGTCGAGGTGCAGCCCGACCAGCTCGTGCCCGAGGCTCTCGAACAGGAGCTTGGCGTAGCCATAGACCGGCGACTCGACGGCGATCCGCTTGGTCGCGAGCGAGCGCGCGACGATGTCGAGCGACTGCTGCGAGCCGGTCGTGATCACCACCTCGTCGGGGCCGACCTCGAGCCCGCGCGCGACGAGCCGCTTGGCGATCGCCTCGCGCAGCGGCCGGTAGCCCTGGGCCTCGTACTGGCTCGGCATCCGCTCGCGCAGGACCGAGCGCGCGCACTCGGCGATCCGCTCGGTCGGCAGGAGCTCCGGATCGATGAACACGGTCGACAGCGCCGTCACGCCGCGCGCCGGCAGGTCCGGGCGCCCCAGCGGCGGCGGGACGAACGCCGGCAGGGGCGGGGAGGCGGTCACCGGCGGCACCGCGACCCGTTGCGCCGCCAGCACGAACACCCCCTCGCGCTCGCGCGCCTCGACCAGGCCGCGCGCGACGAGCTCGTCGTAGGCCGCCTGCGCCGTGTTCTTCGACAGCCCGAGCTGCTTCTCGAGCGCGCGCACCGGCGGCAACCGGCTGCCCGCCGGCAGGCCGCCCCCGGCGATCTCGCGCTGGACGCTGGCGACGATGTCCGCGGCGGTCGCCCGGCGCTCCCCCGAGGCGACGTGAAACCCGACGTACGGAATCCGAGACATGCCCAGTGATAGCCTCCCGGCACGATCTCGCGAAGGGACAGCCCGCGGTCTGTCATGACGACAGCGACTTCGATCCGCTGGAAGCGTTGTCCTAGCCGCCGGTCCGGTACGTGAAGCGGATCTCGTGGCCGCCGATCTGGAACACATCGCCGTCGTCGATGCGCTTGTTATCGATGCGCATGCCCTTGTAGTGGACGCCGTCGATCGACCCGAGATCCTTGAGGTAGTACGCCCCGTTGCGGCGGATCACCGCGGCGTGCCTGGGCGCGAGCGCGGCGTCGCCGATCGCGATCCCGGAGATCCCGCGACCGCTGCCGATGACCAGCGCGTCGGACGTCACCGGGTGGCGCTGGCCGTCGTGGATCAGGAACAGCGCCGGCTCCTGCAGGTTCACGACGCGAACCGGCAACACCCGCGCCGCCGCGAAGTGCTCCCATAGCTGCGACTCCTCGCCGGTGACCACCGTCAGCACGAGCGCCGGACCTCGGGCCGATAGCGTGCACAGCACCGGCACGATCCCATCGCGGCCGGCGACGTGGAACACCAGCATCGTCCCGTCCTCGGTCGTGCCGCCGAGCCCCGCGCGCGCCCGCCGCAGGAACTGACGCAAGGACTCCGGGTCGCGCTCGACCCGCCTGGGCGGCGGCGGTTGTCCATCGAGCGCCACGCTGCACAAGAGGGCGGTCGTCGGGTCGCCGATCGTTCCGGCCAGCACGTCGCGCAGCCGGGTGAGCACGTTCACCGGCTCCACACGCTCGGCCAGGATAGGGAACATCATGGCGCCACACCGGAGCCCGAGGCGCGAGGCGTCAGCCGACACATCGAGGAGCTCGATCACCGGCACGGTCCCCGAGGCGGGCTTTCCCGACGCCGTTTGCTCCATGAGGATGTCCAGCGCCGGCCCGGTCAGCGCGGGGCGCACCGCCGCCTCGGCGGGAGTCGCATCCGCCGCCGCCTCCACCGGCGCGGGCTCCGGCGGCACGGTCCCCGCCGCCGCCGCCTCGGGCGCGGGCTCCGCCGACACCGCCTTTGACGCGGTCTCCGCGGGCGCCGCCGGAGGCGCCGTCTCCTTTGATGCCGTCTCGCCGGTCGCCGTCGCTGCGGGGGGCGTCGTCTCTCCGGGAAATGCCTCGGCCCGCTCGGCCAGGAGCCGGCGGCGCGCCGCGGTGTAGCGCTCGCCGGTCTGTAGCTGTCGCCCGCGCACGCGGCGCTTGAAGTTACGCTTTACGGTCATGTCTTCCTCTCGACACCACGCGGCGATCCCATGCCTCACCTCGCGGTGACGGAAGCAGACATCTCGAAGTGACCTGCCCGAGGAGTGGACTCCCCTTGGCCCTCATGTGCGACCGGAGCATGGGCCGGTCGTCAAGGGTGGTGCGCGGGCAGCACGCGGGGGCAAAGATATCACCTTGAGCCGCGTTCGACAGGAGGAACGACACGCGCGCGGGAGTTGCAGGCAACGAGGCACCGAGATAGCGATGACGCGGCCCGCCGGGCCCGCCAACCGTTGGCGCCGTGGCCCGCGTGGTACGGTCGCCCATGATGGCGGCCCGCAGCTTCGCGTTGACCCCTGGAAAGCGTGTCCTCTATCTCACCAAGGATCCGGAGAAGATCCGCCAGCAGCTGGCCGGCACCCTGACCTTGACCATGAACGACGTCTCGCCGGGCGACCTGCTCGACGACATCAACACCGACGCGATGACCCCGGCCTGGGTGTGCTTCGACTACGATCCGGCCGACATCGCGAAGAACGCGTACGCCGGCCTGGTGATCGCCGGGGAGCGCTTGATCCCGGCGAACGCGCTGTCGAGCGGCGGCTTCGAGGTCATCGTCGCCGGCGCGCAGAAGGGCGTGGGCTCGAGCCGCGAGACCGCCGCGCAGTGCGAGGTGTTCTCGGGCAGCCGGCTGGCGATCGCCTCGTCGTTCGCGCCGATCCACGCGCGCAACAACATCAACATCGGCCAGCTGATGGGCGATCACGACATGCTGCGCCGGCTCGAGCGCGGCGAGGCGATCCCGCTGGCCGAGTTCACCCGCGGGCATGACGCGATCACGGCGCTCATCATCGAGAGCGGCGGCCTCCTGCCGTTCTGCGCCCGGCTCGCCAGGCACGAAGTCCGCGTGCCGCCGACCGGCACCGAGCGCCGGCCGATGAACCTCACCGAGAAGATCCTCGCGGCCAAGCTCCTGCCCGGCCAGGGCAGCTACGTGAAACCGGGGGACGCCGTGCTGGTCAAGGTCGACGCCGGCTACTCGCACGAGTTCACCACCGCGCAGGTCCACAAGTTCCTCATCGATGAATACGGCGCCGGTTACCGGCTCAAGGATCCGACCAAGTTCGCGGTGTTCGAGGACCACCTGATCTACGCCACCGGCGTCCCCGCGATGGCCAGGTTCGCCGACAAGATCGAGAAGCTGCGCGAGCTGCAGCGCGAGTTCGCGGCGGTCACCGGCGTCGGCAACTATTCGGCCAAGGACGGCGTGTCCCCCGGCATCTGTCACCAGGTCGCGCGCGAGCAGCTGATCGATCCGGGCGACTTCGTGCAAGCGACCGACTCGCACACCTGCATGGGCGGCGCCTCCGGGGCGCTCGCCTGGGGCGTCGGCGCCACCGAGTACGCGGCGCTGATCTACTGGGGGTTCACGCCGCTCGCCGTCCCCGAGGCGATCCGCTTCGAGCTGTCCGGCACCTTGCCGCCGGGCACCACGGCCAAGGACGTGATGCTCCACATCCTGGCGACCTACGCCAGGCGCGAAGAAACGCTCAACCGCGTGATGGAGTTCGGCGGCGCCGGCCTGTTCGCGATGTCGCCCGACGAGCGCGCCACGCTCGCCAACATGGCGACCGAGTGCTCGGCGCGCGGCGCGGTGATGGAGGTCGACGACACCATGCTGCGGTGGATCGCCGAGCGCCGCGCCGGGGGCGTCTCCGAGCGCGCGCTCGCCGCGCTTCGCCAGAAGGTCGTCACGCCCGATCCGGACGCGGCGTACGCCGGCGGCGTCCATCGGATCGACCTCGCCGCGATCCGGCCGATGGTCGCGACCCCGGGCGATCCGGATCGCGGCATCGCGAGCGATCCCAAGAACGGCGCGCTCATCCCCGAGATCGGCCACGTCAAGATCGACATCGCCTACGGCGGCTCGTGCACCGCCGGCAAGCGCGACGACATCGACATGTACGCCCGCGTGATGGCCGCCGCCGAGCGATCCGGCAAGAAGGTCGCCGGCGGGGTCAAGTTCTACCTCCAGTTCGGCTCGCAGGAAGTCGAGGCCTACGCCAAGGCCCAGGGCTACACCGAGCTGTTCGCGCGCACCGGCGTCGAGGTGATCAAGCCCGGCTGCGGCGCCTGCATCGGCTGCGGTCCCGGCGTCAGCGATCGCACCGATCAGGTCTCGGTCTCGGCGATCAACCGCAACTACAAGGGCCGCTCGGGGCCCGGCAAGCTGTACCTCGCCTCGCCGCTCACGGTCGCGGCTTCCGCGGTCGAGGGCCAGATCGTCGAGTACCACGACGGCATGTTCGCCAAGCCGCGCTGAGCTGAGCTCCTGCGGATCACGGGACGAGCCGCGCACCAGGAGCCCCGGCGCGCCCCATCGGCGTGCCGCGCAAGCACCAGGCGGGTACAACACACATGGACACTCGATAGAACCTCGAGGTGACAGCCGTGTTGCTCGCCGAGCGACGCCGATACCGTCGCTGGAACTTCATAATATCCAACATGTGGTGTTTTCGGTGTTCGCAACCACCTCGTCGACACGACCTGACTCATCGACGACCGTGCGCGTGGTTGTCACCAGGAAACTTCTGACCGCGAGACGACCGCAACCCACGCGATACGGTAAACTGCGGCACCCCGAGCGCGCGCGTTCGCGCCCTCGGCATCATGATATCGTCGGTGGCAATGGTACGCGCACGTACAACGCGGAAGCCGCGGACAACCCCGAAGCAACGAAGTAAGCGCGCTTCAGCGGCTACCGCGAGACCTGCCCGCACGCGAGCCGCGCGAACCGACACCGCCGGCAAGTCCGGAACCGCCAAGCCGGGCGCCACCAAGCCGGGCGCCACCAAGCCGGGTGCCACCAAGCGTGTCGCCGCCAAGCCCGGCGCCACGAAGCGTGCTGCCGCGAAGCGTGCCGCCACCAAGCCGGGCGCCACCAAGCGTGCCGCCACCAAGCGTGCCGCCAAGGCGCCCACGAGGCGAACCACGCCGACGATGAAGGCGCCTCGCAAGTCGCCACCCGCGCGGCTCAGCGGCGGCAGCGCGGTCGTCAAGGTGCTCGATTCGAAGCAGCCGATCGAAGCGCTCCGCAAGTTCCTCGCGCGGATCACCGGCCAGGCCTCCATGGAGGAAGGCCAGATCGCCCTCGGCTCGGCGCAGCTGATGCTCTTGCCGATCGCCCACGAGCATCGCGGCGGCGCCGAGGTCAAGCAGCTCCTCGATCTGATGCTGGCGCGGTGGGACGCGTTCCCCGATCGCACCGGGTTTCACGCCCAGGAGTTCCTGCGCAACGCCTTCGCCGCGGTCGGTGACGACCGCGAACGCCTCGCGCAGCTCTCGGCGCTGGTCCCGCCCGACGCCACCAGCGAGCTGCGCTTCAATATGGCCGCGGCACACGCCATCGCCGGCGACCGGCCGGCCATGCTGCGCGCCCTCGAGGCCGCGCTCGCCATCGGCGCCACCGCCGCGCAGGTCCGCCGCGATCCCGACTTCGCGGCGTTGCTCGACGATCCCGCCGTGATCGCGCTGCTGGATCGCGCCGCCGTTCCGGCGATCCCGGTCGACGTCGATCGCTACGTCGCGCCGGTCCGCGCGGCGCTCGACTCGCTCGTCGGCACGCTGCGCGAGCTCGGCGAGCCCGGCCGGCTCAACCCGCCCGCGACCCTCGAGGCCGTGCTCGCCGCCGAGCGCGCCAAGCAGATCCAGCTCCCCAACGACTACCGCGCCCTGCTCACGATCACCGACGGCATGGCGATGTGGGATCACGAGTTCTTCGGGACGCTCGACTACCGCGGCGACACCAAGCTGGCCGCGCGGGCGCGCGCGTTCCTCGAGATGTCGGTCAGCTACGGCGGCATCGGCATGGACGAGTGCGTGCCGCTGGCCAACTGGGGCCAGCCGAACAACTGGCTGCTCTACGACCCGCGTGGCGCGGTCCGTGAAGGTGATCCGGGCTACGTCGTGATGCTCACGGCCGACCCGTGGCCGATGAACGATCTCGCCGACGCGCTCCTCAAGATCGAGGACTCGGTGCGCGACGTGTTCAGTACGAACTGATCCGAGGTAGGTCCCGCCTTTACACCTCGATTCGGCAAGTGAGCGGATCCGTTGGGTGTCGTCGGGCGGAAGCGATCCTCCCACATCGGCTTCACGACCAAGCCGAGCCCTCGCGCGACCTCCAGGTGCGGCAAGTTGCCCGTACTGGACTCAGCGTCTTCTCATGAGCGTCGTCCACGCTGGGGACAATTGACCGCGGAGACAATCGACCACGGGACGATCGACCGCGGGGACAATTGACCGCGAGCAACTAGATATGTTTTGCCAGCGCGCAGTCGCCGGCAACGAGTTATATTTCCAGCGATGAGCATAGTGACCCGATTGCTGACGGCCTGCGCGCTGACGGCGTGCATGCACCATGGCGGTGGCGGTGGCGAGGACATCACGAAGGCGACGCTCTCGATCGATCCGCCCTCCACCCAGCTCTTGATCCAGAACGGCCAGCCGGCGCACGCGACATTTACCGCCACGTTGACGTTCCCCGACGGTACCCACCGCGACGTCACCGCCGACACGATGTTCAGCATCGACGCTACCTACGGCGCGTTCGACCAGAACAACCTCACCGAGTTCACCGGTGGCAAGGTCCAGGTGCTCGGCACCTACGTCGACAAGATGGCCAGCGCGGAGGTCATCGCGAACGTCCAGTCGGTGCGCATCGATCCGTCGTTGCCGCCCACCACGGTCGATCTGTTCGGCGGGCCGGAAGACCCGGGGCTCGCTCCGAAGATCGTCTATCCGCCGGCCGACACCGTCATGCCGCGCAACCTGGGCGACTTCGAGATCCACTGGACCGACGCCCACGGAAGCAACGTCTTCGAGGTCTCGCTGCACACCGAGTTCACCGACGTGAAGGTCTATGTCCCGGGCGGCAACGGCCTTCCGGCCACCGGCCCCAGCGCGTCGTGGAGCGCGTTCCTGGCCGCCGAATGGATCGCCGCGGTCGCTCACCAGACGAGCGTGACCTTCCAGGTGCGCGGCGCCAACTCGGCCAAGCCGGGCAGCGTGGGCGCCGGGGCGCCGCGGCTTGCGCAGCTGTCGAACGAGGAGATGGAGGGTGGCCTGTACTACTGGGCGGCCGCCTCGACGACCGACGTGATCGGCATCTTCCGCCACGACATGAGCCGGCCGGGCCAGCCCGCCGAGGAGTTCTTGACCACGAACCAGACCAACGGGCGGTGCGTCGCCTGCCACGTGCTGTCGCGCGACGGCACCAGGATGGCGATCACCTACGACGGCGGTGACCAGCCGGCGACGATGGTCGATGTCGCGAGGGCGGCCGTGGCGCCGTCGGCCGCCAGCTGGAACTTCGGCACGTTCACCCCGGACAACTCCCAGTTCCTCGCGGTCGAGACCGGCACGCTCGTGGTCCGCGATCCGACGACCCAGGCCGTGCTGGCGACCATGCAGAGCGAGACGGATGTCAGCCACCCCGATCTATCGCCGGACGGCACCATGCTCGCCTACGCCACGAACCCCAGCGGCTTCCACGACTGGGACTTCATCTCCGGCGATATCATCACGCGGACCTACGACCAGGCCACCAGGACGTTTGGTCCCGAGCGCGTGCTGGTCAGCGACGGCAACAACAACTTCTATCCGTCGTGGTCGCCCGACGGAGCCTGGATCTTGTTCAGCAAGGACACCGACGGCAACAGCAACTACGACAACCCCAACAACACCACCTGGGTCGTCAAGGCCGATGGCTCGCAGCCGCCGGTCCAGCTGGCGAAGTTCGACGGCGCGCCGGGGATCACGAACTCGTGGCCGCGCTGGGCGCCGTTCCCGCAGACCATGGGCACCGCGAGCGAGCCGATGTACTGGATCACCGTTGCCTCGAAGCGCGACTTCGGCGTGCGCCTGCGCAACACCGGCCTGTTCCAGCGACCGGCCGACGGCACCCCGGCGAAGATCTCGCAGATCTGGATGACCCCGTTCTTCCCGGATCGCGCGGCCAAGGGCCAGGATCCGAGCGCCGCGGCCTTCCGCCTGCCGTTCCAGAACCTCGACAGCAGCAACCACATCGCGCAGTGGACCGAGCGCGTCGTCGTGATCCAGTAGTCGGCGCGTCAGGAACGCGGAGTATCTCTGCGCTCTCGGCAGCGATGGATCAGAAAGTTGAGCGCGTCCAGCGGGGACAGGAGCGGGCTGGGCAGCTGGAGGTCATCGTTGCCCGGATGGAGATGGGCTCGTAGCCCGAGGTCATCGTTGTTGTGCCTGCGATCGTTCAGGTCGAAGCGAACGAATGCGATCGGTTGCTGCGAAGGGAAATAGACCTCGAACCCGTATGCGATCAGGTCCAGCGAAGCCCCCTGTCGCTCACGCACGATCAGCGCGAAGTGAATAACCGCGCCGTCGTCACGTAGAAAATGTGATGTGCGCTGGGGAGAATCAATTCTTCCAAAGTCCTTTGGGCCTCCCGTGAGGGCGAACACGGTTGGATCACCATTTCGACTTGCCGCCGTGAGACGAAGGAGTTGGCCGGCGTCGTAGACGCCGTTCTTCAGCACCTCATTGCGGATCGCTCTTCGCAACACGTGACCGAATTGGTCGCGCAACTCCGCCGCGGTCGCAGGTAACGCCGGGGCGTTCTGCTCCAATCGAAACTGGAGGTCTCGCATCGCCTTCGTCAGGGCATTTTCTGAGCCCGCTCTATGATCACTTGGCAAGCAGGTCCCCGCGCCCAAGAAGGGTGAGCCACTCTGCGTACTCGGGATCAGGAGACAAGGCCCCAGCTTCTGCGCGTCGGATGACCTCGAGATCGTCGAGCCCCGACCATCGGCGCAACGCCACGAGCCTTTGCTCTGCGAGTGCGCCATCCAGTGGCTGCGCCTGCTCGAGGTGCCAGATATTGCCGCCGATCCAGCTGGCGAAGTTCGGCGCTGTGTTTTCAAGGCGCTCGATCGAGGTCGGGTCGAGAACGAGCACGGTTGTGCTGCTTCGCTGGAGACGCGTCCTGTTCAGGTCCACTCGATGCCAATCAGCATTAGTAAATGCACTTACACCAACGACAATTGCAATTCAATCCACGTGCGCTATTGCAAAATCTTCCAGATCAGCACCTGAGGTCACCGCCGCCACCGTGGCAGCTTCTTCGCCAAGCGTCGAGATCTCGGCGGATAGCGTGCGGGCCGTGTCATCGATGGCCCCGTCGACCACCAGCACGAACCAAGCGTTGGGCCCATCTGATTCGAGCACCCGAAATGCGAATGCTCCGAGTTCAGTCGTCGAGAAAGACGGCACCTATGCAGCCTTCTGATCGAGCAGCGGAGCAATCGTTGGATGAACGCTGAAACGTGGAGTTCGATGCGGGTACTCGAGGACTCGCCGCGTCGCCACCAGGGCGAGATCGTCATCGGTCGTCCACACGAAGCCACCACTGCTTCGCAGGTGCTTGAGCGTACCGATCTCGGGTTCGTGCAAGCCAATCATCAGTGACCTACCGAAGGCATCAGATGCCGCCTGAACGTGCTCCATTTCGATGGTTTCGGCGCCGCTCAGGTATGCTTCGTCCCCAGCTGTCTTCGCTAGTGAGATCAGATCGCGCAATACGCCACCCGAGGCTGCGACCAGCGCGAGGGCTGCTTGATCGGAGAGCATGTTCGAATCCACGCGTGCACGAAGCACCCGGAAGAGAAACTCGCGGCCACTGGCGTCCTGTTCGACATCGACGGGGCCTTGCAAGTGAAGCTTGTCGAACCTGTCAGCCTCGAGGCGCCCGAAGCCTTCCAGCGACCGGATCGGTCCGATCAACACGACGCCGATGTTGCAGTGCTTCAACGCCGCAATATCCTGGTCGATCAGCTGCGTGAACGCGGATCGGTTGGTCGTGCGGTCGAGCGAATCGAACAGGACGACGAACTGACGCCCGGCTTGCCGCTCGGTCTCTGCGAAACTCGCAAGCCGTTCAACCTGCATCGAAGAGATCTCATGCCAATCCGATCGCGGTGGAGTCACCACTCCCGCGACGTCGATGAAGAGATCACCATCACCATACGGGTCTGGCTCGGTCGAATACCCGTTTGCCCACCGAGTAAATGACTCGCGATCGTTGTGGGTGACCGAAGGTTGGCCTTCGAGGAGCGCCAAACCGGCGAGGGCGACCAGGCAGCCGGGCTTCAGCTTCACGAGATCTTGTTTCTGGCTCACGTCGACATAGGCGGCGCGAGCATCGGGAAGGGCGTTGAGTTCTCGCGTGGCCACCAGGAGCTGGGTGGTCTTCCCCGACCCGATGCTGCCGACAACCAGGTGCCGCGAGGTCAGATTGATCTCGAGAGGACGGAGGATCAAGTCCGAAATCGCGTTCGGCGGATGGACGTAGAGCTTCTGCTCGAGCGCGCGCGCGGGGTCGGCCGCTGCCGCCACGCGGGTCATGTACTTCCGGAAGCGTTCTCGCCGGGTCATAAGATGCTGGGCCGTTCTTTCGAAGGATAGATCGGCTCGGCCTGACATGGGAGACAAGCGGGCACACTTGGCTGAGGCGCCGACCGTCAGCCGAACTGGACCGAGCGCCGCGTCATCGCGCCGCCCCACCAGAAGCCCGTGATCGGGAACGTCACCTGGGCCTCGGCGCCCTGGCCGGCCGCCCCGGCCGCCACGATCACCGGCACGAAGTGCTCGTGGGTCGGCAGCGACTCGCGCACGCCCGGGGCGCGCTGGCGATAATCGAGCAGCGCGTCGATGTCGTGCCGGGCGATCACGCCGGCGGTCCAGGCATCGAACTCGCTCGCCCAGGCCGGCGTCTCGCGGAGGGCGAGCGCGCGCAGGTTGTGGGTGAGGAAGCCGCTGCCGATCAGGAGCACGCCCTCGCCGCGCAGCGGTGCCAGCGCCCGACCGATGGCGAACAGCTCGGCCGGCGCCTGGCTGGGTAGCGAGATCTGGAGCACCGGGATGTCGGCCGCCGGGTACATGCACATCAGCGGGATGTACACGCCGTGATCGAGCCCGCGGGTGGGCTCGTCGACGCAGATGATCTTGGCACCGGCCAGGAGGTCGCGAATCCGCTGCGCGACGTCGGGCGCGCCGGGCGCCGGATACTGCAGGCGATAGAATTTCTCGGGGAACCCGTAGAAGTCGTAGATCAGCGGCAGCGGGGCGAGCGCGCCGATGGACAGCGGTCGCTCCTCCCAGTGCGCCGAGACCACCACGATGGCCTTGGGCCGGGGTAACGCCTTGGCCCAGGCCGCGAGCTCCTCGATCCATCGCGGATCGTCGAGCAGCGGGGGCGCGCCATGCGCCTGGAACAGCACGGGCATCGTCGCAGTCATGGGCGTCTCCTTACATCCGAGCAGCGAGACCACGGCGAGTGCCCCGAGCACGTCCACCACGTCGCGCCGAGTCGGATCCACGATCCAAGGTGGCCATGTTACGGAGGTGCGACAAGCCGTCGCGCGGGAACAGTATTGTTACCTCGGCAGCAGGCCCTAGAGCCCCTGGAGGGCATCCGGACCTGGGTTCGCAACCCGCAAGGTGTACCGCAGCCAGGGTCCCGCCGCAAGCGACCCGAGAGCCACCGAGAGCCACCGAGAGCCACCGCCAGCTCGCCCGTCGTCGAAGATGACGAGCACGGCAGGACGGGCCGCCGAGCAGGTGGCACCGATGAGAGCCGTGCTAGTGTTTCGGCATATGCGATGGATGCTTCCGCTCGGCGTGCTCGCCGGGCTCGCGGCTTGCCCGGCGGGTGGGACCACCAGCAAGGCTCCGCAGTCACCTCCCCTGGCTCCTATCCCGGAGTCATCCGACGTCAGGATCGACTTGCCCCCGATCCCCGCCAGGATCGACGTCACGACCAGCGCCCCGACGGACGGCACCGCACCCGACAAGCGGTCGCCGATCCTCGACATCCTCAAGGCCGAGAACGAGCGCGAGATCGCCGCGCTCCGGCAGCAGAAGGATCCGGCGCACTACCTCGCGTATCAGCTCGTCGAGCAGCGCATCGTCAACCTCGAGTCGGAGGGCGGCGCCCTCATCACCGACAGCGACGACACCGTGCGCAACCTAGACGTCGAGGTCCGGGTCGGCAAGCCGGAGCTCGACAACTCGCGGGCGCTCGCCGACGATAGCAATGGCCTCAACGCGCCGCTGACTCGCCGCGGCATCGTGCCGTTCGGCGACGACAAGCAGGCGCTGGCCAACGCGCTGTGGCTCGAGACCGATCGGCGCTACCACGAGGCGGTCAGCGCGCTGGGCTACGTCCGCCAGGACCAGGCCACGCTCAAGACTACCCGCGCCGCGGCGCCCGACTTCTCGCAGGAGGCGCCGGAGGTTCACGTCGAGGCGCCGACCAAGCTCGAGTTCCAGAAGCCGCAATGGGTCGAGCGGCTCAAGCGCTGCTCGGCCAAGGCGCTCAAGGGCCAGGCGACGCGCGGCACGTGCAACGTCGTGTTCCAGCAGACCACGGCGTACGTCGTCAACAGCGAGGGCAGCCAGATCCAGACCTCGTGGACCAACGCCCAGCTGTCGGTCTCCGTCGGGGTCAAGGCCGACGACGGCATGAACCTGTCGCGGCTCGAGCAGCGGTTCGGCCGCACCCCGGCCGATCTGCCGCCCGACAGCGAGGTCGACAAGATGCTCGCCACCGTGACCGGCGATCTCGACGCGCTGCACGAGGCGCCGCTCGCCGATCCGTACGTCGGCCCGGCGATCCTCGAGGGCCGCGCCGCCGGCGTGTTCTTCCACGAGGTGTTCGGCCACCGGATCGAGGGCCATCGCCAGAAGGATCTGACCTCCGGCCAGACCTTCGCGTCGTACGTCGGCAAGGACATCGCGCCCGAGTGGCTGTCGGTCTACGACGACCCCGAGATCGTCACGCTCAACGGCATCCAGCTCAACGGGTTCTATCGGTTCGACGACGAGGCCGTGCGCGCGCGCCGGGTCAGCCTCGTCGATCAGGGCAAGCTGGTCGGCTTCCTCATGGGGCGCAATCCTATTCCCGGGTTCGGTCACTCCAACGGGCACGGCCGGCGCTCGCCGGGCCTGCCGCCGGTGGCGCGCCAGGGCAACCTCGTCGTCGAGGTCACCAAGAGCGTTGCGCGCGCCGATCTCGAGAAGCTCCTGATCGAGGAGATCAAGAAGCAGCACCGGCCCTACGGCATGATCTTCACCGACATCAGCGGCGGCTTCACCAACACCTCGGCGTTCGCGCCGCAGGCGTTCAAGGTCAACCCCGTGATGGCCTACCGGCTGTATCCCGACGGCCGGCGCGAGCTGGTCCGCGGCATCGACATCAGCGGTACGCCGCTGGTCGCGCTGCAATCGATCCGCGCTGCGAGCCGGGAGATCGAGACGTTCAACGGCGTGTGCGGCGCGGAGAGCGGCTGGGTGCCGGTCTCCGCGTCGGCGCCCTCGCTCCTGCTCGAGAAGCTCGAGGTCGAGAAGGGCTTCATCCCGCCTGATCGCCCCCCTCTGTTGCAACCGCCGGCGATTCGCCGATCGGAGCGGCCATGAAGCGCACCCGCACCCTCGCAGTCACCCTCGGCCTGTTCACCTGCGGCGCGCTGGTCGCCTCCGGCTCCGCGCCGGCTGCGGGGCCAGAGACCAGCAGCACGCCGGTCCAGAAGGCCGCCCCCAAGGCGCCCGACAAGGACCCGGCCAAGGCCCCGAAGTCGGTCGCGCCGCTGGGCCCGCCGTCCAAGGCGGTGACCAACGAGATCATCGACGCGGTCGCCGAGGAGATGAACCGCGCGATGAGTCAGCTCGAGATCCCGGGCGCGCCCAAGCCGTATCACATCGCCTACAAGATCACCGAGGTCGACGTCAACGACTGCGCGGCGAGCCTCGGCTTCACGACGAGCAAGCGCAACCGTCACTTCGTCAACCTCGAGGCGCGGGTGCGGGTCGGCACGCCCGCGTTCGACAACGGCAACTTCGTCGTGCCCGGCGCCGACGAGCTCGACGCGGTCAGCGGGATCAACCTGCCGCTCGAGGCGACCCCGCGGATCGCCCGGCGCGCCGCGTGGCTCGTCACCGACGCCGCCTACAAGGAGGCGCTGATCCAGCTGCGCGCCAAGCTCGAGGCGCGCAAGGCCGGCGGCACCAGGAGCGACATCCCGGGCTGGACGACCGAGAAGCCGGTGGTCAGCGAGGAGGCCGTCCTGGTCGCGCCGCTCGAGTCGCTCGACGATCTCGAGGGCCGCGCCAAGGCGCTGTCGGCGGGGTTTCGCGATCAAGCCGCGATCCGCGACTCGCGCGTCGCCGTCACCAGCTACCTCGAGCGCCGCTGGTACCTCACGACCGAGGGCACCAGCGTCACGGATACTCGCCGCGCGAGCGGCGTCGTGATCGCCGCGAGCGGCCAGGCCGACGACGGCCAGGCGCTGCACCAGCACTTCCTGCGCTACGGCCACACCGCGGCCGATCTGCCCAGCGAGTCCGAGCTCAAGGGCGAGGTCAAGAAGATGATCGACAACATCGTTGCCCTGGCGAAGGCGCCGGTGATGGAGCATTACTCCGGGCCGGTGATGTTCGAGGGTGAGGGCGCCGTCGGCCTCCTGCGCTCGACGCTCGCGCCGCACCTCGGCGGCACGCCGGTGCCCGAGGGCCTGAACCCGCAGGAGGCCAAGACGTTCGGCGGCGCGCTGACCGACAAGGTCGGCCTCCGCGTGCTCGCGTCGAGCCTGTCGATCGCCGACGATCCGACCGCGCGGGACGGCGCCGGCAAGGTGCTGATCGGCGGCTACAAGATCGACGACGAGGGCGTCGCGGCCCAGCGCGTCGACGTGATCAAGGACGGCGTCTTGAAGACGCTCCTCACCTCGCGCACGCCGTCGGCCAAGAACCAGAGCTCGAACGGCCACGCCCGCCGGATCGCCGAGGGCGGCGCGTTCCACGGCAGCGCGACCAACCTGTTCATCACCGGCAAGGGCGCGGTCCCGCGCAAGGCGCTCGAGCAGAAGCTCGTCGCCGCCGCGCAAGGCGAGGGCCTCAAGTACGGCGTCGTGATCCGCCGGTTCGACGACGCCGCGATCACCGCGGCCCCGGAGTTCTCGCGGCGCGAGCTCGTCGCGATGATCAAGAGCACCGATCCGCAGCTCCCGCCACCCTCGATCCTCGCCTACAAGGTCTTCCCCGGCGGCAAGGAGGAGCTCGTGCGCGGCGTCCAGCTCGCCGAGGTCCCGATCCGCGCCTGGAAGGACGTGATCGGCGTGTCGAAGGAGCTGACCGCGTACAACTACCTCGCCGCGCCCGAGAGCCAGCTCCAGCTGCGGCTGTCCGGCGGCACCGACGACGGCTTCGTGCCGTCGAGCGGCATCGAGAGCGGCATCGTGACGCCCGATCTGCTGCTCAAGGAGATCGACCTCGGCGGCTCGTCGGCCGGCGAGCGCCCGGCCCCGGTCCTGCCCAAGCCGATCAAGTGATCGCGGCGCACGCCCGGATCCACGCCGTCGAGCCGAGGAGCCGCGCCAACGGGCCCGGCATCCGGTTCGTCGTGTGGTTCCAGGGCTGTACCCTCGGCTGCCCCGGCTGCTTCAACCCGGCTACCCACGCCGTCGCTCCGGGCCCCGGCACGCCGGGCACGCCACCTGAAACCTCGATCGCCGAGCTCGCCGCGGCGATGGCGGCGGCGCGCGCCGCTGGCGCCACGGGCCTGTCGCTCTCGGGCGGTGAGCCGCTGCAGCAACCCGAGGCGGCCCGCGCCTTGCTCGATGCGGCCCGCGATCTGGGCCTGTCGACCCTGGCGTTCTCGGGCTACACGATCGACGAGATCCGCGGGCTGCCCGGCGGCCCCGACGTCCTCGCGCGCCTCGATGTCTTGATCGACGGCCGCTACGTCGCCGCCGATCGCCTCGCGACCGGGCTGCGCGGCTCGGCGAACCAGCGCATCCACCTGCTCACCGATCGCCACTCGCTCGCCGAGGTCGAGTCCACACCGGTCGCCGAGATCCGGATCGGCCCGACCGGCGAGGTCATCCTGACCGGCGTGAATCCGCTCAAGCTGAAACAGCGGCCATGACCGCCGAGCTCGCGCGCGCTCACACAGCACGGGACTCCTGTGGTGGCTTCGGCCGATCGCCCCGGCAGAGCTCGCTCGCGATGGCATGTGCCGTGAGCTCAGGCGCGGTGGGAGGCTTGTCCAGTAAACGTCCGAAATCCGGACGCTTGTCCGAAATCGGGCCGAAACCCGGACAACCGGCGTAGAGATCTCGCCAGGTTGCCGGCGGCACGCCGCTTGCCTCGCGCAGTGCTATGATGGCTGCGATGATCTCGCGAATGACGGATGCCCCGCTCTCCCTCGACGATTGCGTGCCGGGGACGGATCAGCTGATCGTCATCGAGGGTGTCGACTGGGCTGGATACGAAGCCCTGCTCGCACTCCGTGGAGAACGCAGCCGACCAAAGCTGGCGTACCTCGACGGAGTGGTAGAGCTGATGAGCACGTCGCGCGAACATGAAGGCTTGAAGTCGGTGATCGGGCATCTCGTCGAGGCGTACTGCCTCGAGCGCGACATCGCCTTCTCTGCCTATGGCAACTGGACGTTGAAGCAGCAGGTGAAGCGGTCCGGCATCGAAGCCGACGAGTGCTACATCTTCGGGCCACGTCCCAAGGACAAAGATCGGCCGGATCTCGCGATCGAGGTCGTGTGGACAAGCGGTGGGATCGACAAGCTCGAAGCCTACCGGCGGTTGCAGGTGGGCGAAGTATGGTTCTGGAAGCACAATGCCATCTCGGTTCACGTGCTGGGTGGTGATGGCTACCTCGCGCATGAACGCAGCGTCTGTCTACCGGACCTCGATCTCGATCTCGTCTGCCGGCTCGCCCTGGTCGAGCCGATGAGCGAGGCGATCAAACAACTCCGCGCGGTCCTCCGGGGCACCGAACCAGACTCGTCGATCGATCGGTTGCGCTCGTAGCGCTCCGAGCACGGTTGCCGAGGTACGAGCGATAGTGTCACCGGGCAGTCGCTTCTTGCGGCCCACGGCGACCCAAACGGCGGCAAGCTCCAGCGCCCATAGTGATTCGTGTGCCGGGGTGATACCGTGGTCCGCGATATGCTCGCGAGGCGCGTGGCGAGTCGGTGACGCGCAGCGCGAGCCTCGTCAACGGGCAGCTCAGCTTCGGCGACATCGAGCTCACCAGCGTCGATTGCGAGATCTGGCGCCTGGGCACCGAGCTACTGGTCGATTATCACCAGACCGTCGGGCGCCAGCCGCCGGCCAAGCAGCTCCGGCTCAAGCGCTGGACCGGCGTGTGGAATGGCACGCCGTACACGTACTACGACTACATCGTCCTCTCGACCAACTACGGCACGGCCGATGTCTACCGCGATCTCGGGGCGCGGCGCGGCACCCTGTTTCACGAGTTCGGTCACAGCATCCGCCACGTGGCCGACGGCAATGAGGGGCACTGGACCTGGGACAACTTCCGCTGGGCCTACGCGCGGAGCCACAATGGATGCGAGACGTTCAACACGCAGTACGCCTTCAACGAGGGCTGGGCCGAGTTCTGGGCCATCGAGCGCAACACGCGCTCGGTGCGGGGCTGCGGCAAGCAGCCGGCGTTCGTCGACTGGACCGAGCTCATGATCGCCGAGCGCCTGGTCGCCCTGTCGCGCGCGCTGTCCGCCGATCCGAAGGTGCGCGCCAGCAAGATGATCCAGGTCCTCGAGCGCAACCCCGGCGCGATCCACAGCCTGCGCGAGTTCGAGGTCAAGTACTGCGCGCTCCACGCCGCGGGCAACGCCGAGTGCATCAACGCCAGCACGCCGCGGCGGCCGGCGCCCGCGTCGTGCCCGCCCGACTACAACGACGACGGGGCGACGTGCCGGCTCAACAACATCCTCGCCAAGCCATCGTACGGCCGCGGGGTCGGCACGGTGCCGACGGTGTGCGGCGCGGGCCACGAGCTCGACGCCGGGCTGTGCTATCCGGCGTGCCAGGCCGGCTACCACGGCGTCGGCCCGGTGTGCTGGCAGGGCTGTCCGGGCGGCTTTCGCGACGATGGCGCCTACTGCGCCAAGCCGGCCCCCCATGGCCGCGGCGGCGGCTATCCGTGGCAGTTCGGCGACGCGCCGTTCGATCTGGGCGGGGCGCGCCAGCGCTGCGAGCGGGACAACCCCGGCGGCTGCGAGCAGAACGGGCTGCTCTATTATCCGCGGTGCCGCGCCAGCTTCCACGCCTTCGGTTGTTGCGTGTGTACCCCTGACTGCCCGGCGGGGATGGCCGACATCGGGGTCTCGTACCAGAAGCACAGCTACGGTCGCGGCGTCGGTACGGTCCCGACCGCCTGCGACGGCGGGAAGCAGTACGACGCCGGCCTGTGCTACACGCCGTGTCGCGCCGGCTTCGTCGGGGTCGGCCCGGTGTGCTGGGAGCAGAGCTGCCCGGCCGGCTACGCCGACCACGGGGCCACCTGCTATCGCGATCCATCGATCCTCGTGAAGTTCTGACATCGCCGCGACCCACGCACACCCTCGCCGGAGCATGACGTCGGCGCCTGATCGACGCGACGGCGCCTCCTCGAATGAACGCCGCCGCACCCGGCGCGGCTTCGGCGGCTTGCTAGATTCACCTCATGCGCCTCCTCGTGACGGTCGTGTTCTGCTCGGGCCTGGTTTTCGGATCGGACCTGGCCCACGCGGACACCAAGCACGCAGCGCTCGACGGCGACTGGCAGGGCAGCCTCGCGGTGCCCGGCGGCGGCACGCTGCGCCTCGCGCTTCACGTCACCCGCGACCCGCAGGGGGCGCTCGCGGCCAAGCTCGACAGCCTCGACCAGGGTGCGATGGGGCTGCCGATCGCAAACGTGCACGTCGATGGGCGGCACGTCGTGATCACCCTCAAGGCCCCGGCCGCCGAGTTCACCGGCGATCTCGACGAGGCCGGCCAGGTGCTGACCGGCCAGTGGCACCAGGGAGGCGGCACCCTGCCGCTCGTCTTCCATCGCGGCAGCGCCCCGGCCGAGCCGCCCGCCGAGCTATGGGCCGGCAAGCTGGCGATCAGCGGCGGCATCGAGCTCCAGGTCGTGCTCCGCGTGACGCGACGGCCGAGCGGCGTCACCGCCGTGCTCGACAGCCCGGATCAAGGCGCCAGGGGCATTCCGATCGACTCCGTGTCATTCGACGGCGGCATGCTCAAGTTCGCCTCGGCCAAGATCGACGCCAGCTACGCCGGCAAGCTCGATGCGGCGGGCACGCAGGCGGTCGGCGAGTTCACGCAGCGCGGCGCCAGGACGCCGCTCACGCTGGCCAGGACCGCCGCGGTGGCCGAGCGGCCGCGGCCCCAGACACCCAAGCCGCCGTTTCCGTACCGCGCCGAGGAGGTCGCCTACGACAACACCGCGGCGAAGGTCCGGCTGGCCGGCACGCTGCTCATCCCCGAGGGCGCCGGCCCGTTCCCCGCCGCGCTGCTCATCACCGGCTCGGGCCCACAGGATCGCGACGAGACCCTCCTGGGTCACAAGCCGTTCCTGGTGCTCGCCGATGCGCTCGCCCGGCGCGGCATCGCCGTGCTGCGGGTCGACGATCGAGGCGTCGGCGCGTCGACCGGCAAGTTCGAGACGGCGACCAGCGAGGACTTCGCCGGGGACGCCGCCGCCGGGGTCGCCTACCTCCAAGGCCGCAAGGAGATCGACGCGCGCCACATCGGCCTCATCGGCCACAGCGAGGGCGGGCTCATCGGGCCGATGGTCGCGGCGCGCAGCAAGGCCGTGGCGTTCGTCGTGATGCTCGCCGGCCCCGGCCTCCCCGGGGCGGACATCCTCGTCGCCCAGGGTGACCTGATCGCGCGGGCGATGGGCAAGACCGACGAGGCCGCCCTCGCGCGCAACCGCGACGACCAGCGCCGCCTGTTCGATCTGGTCAAGCGCGAGAAGGACCCTGCCGTGCTCGAGAACAAGGCCCGCGCGCTGATCGAGGCGTCGATCGCCCGTGCCAGCGACGCCGAGAGGCAACAGCTGGGCGATCCGGCCCAGGCCGCCAGCGCCCAGCTCGCGCAGCTCCTGACGCCGTGGTTCCGCTACTTCATCGCGTACGACCCTCGGCCCACGCTGGCCAAGGTGCGCTGCCCGGTGCTGGCGCTCAACGGCGAGAAGGATCTCCAGGTGCCGCCCAAGGACAACCTGCCGGCGGTCGCGCGCGCGCTGGCGGCCGGAGGCAACCGCGACGTCACGACCCGCGAGATGCCGGGCTTGAACCACCTGTTCCAGACCGCCAGGACCGGCGCGCCGTCGGAGTACGCCGGGATCGACGAGACCATGTCGCCCGCGGTGCTCGCGATCATCGGCGACTGGATCCTGGCGCACGCCAAGAAGTGACCACGCCGCGCTCGCGATACCGCGATACCGCGATGTGCGGTGCCAGCGTGCGCGCGTCCCGCGGGCCGAGCTCCGCTGAGGGTCAGCTGACCACGCCGTAGACGTTCTTGGCGTGGCGCTGGATCTCGATCGAATCGCGCAGCTGCTCGAACAGCTGGCGCGAGGCCGGCATGCCGAAGATCTCGAGGTGCGGCGTCGTCGCGTCCTGCGCGAACACCTCGACGTGCGCGATGCCGAGGATCCGATCCGTCAGGCTCTGCCGGTAGCGAACATCGCGGCAGCGCCACAGCTGCAGCACGTCGATCCGCTTCGACAGCAGGCCTCGCTCGGTCTCGATCACCGTGTTCGTCACCCGGAACATGGTCGACCGGCGGGCCAGGTTCACGCCGACGAAGAACACGGCGACCGCGGCAACCGGGATCACGATCCCGAGCGCCTTGGTCATGAGCGTCGTCTGGGCATCGGCGACCACGATCGAGATCGCGATCGCGACCACCGCCGTGACCACCGCGGCGACGTAGTAGCGAAAGTAGGCCTTCCACGACGGGACGCCCTCGTAGATCGTCTTGCGCGCGACCGGCTGCTCGGGATCGCCGGTCTTGCCGGCCTCGCGCACGAACGGTGGAGCCCCGGCGGTCGACGCCGGCCCGACCGCGTCGGGGCCACCCGGAGCTGGGCCCTGCTGGGCCGGGAGCCCTGGCGGAGCGGCGGAGAGGAACGAATTACAGAACCGGCACTTGATCGCCGCGTCCTGGATCTCCTCGGCGCAGAACGGGCATTTCTTCATCGCTACATCCGGAACCCGATGCCAAACATTGCGAAGTCGATCGAGGTGAGCGAGGTGATGCTCATGTCCAGACCGGCCTTGGGCGGGCTGTACGAGAACGCGACCGGCGTGGCCGTGATCACGATGTTCGGGGTGACCGCATAGTCCGCGGACACCGCGCCGCGGAAGTGGAACATCGTCAGCGCGCCGCTCGTCGGAGCGTTGTTGGTGAACGGGCTCTGGTTCACACCCGCAAAGAACAGCGCGCCCACGCCGATGTCAGCGCGCAGGCCGAGCTTCGGGATCACCTCGAACGTCGCACCGGCGTCGGCCATGGCGCCCCACAGCTGCGCCGTGCTACTTGCCATCGCGGTGGTGGTGTAGGGCACGGGCGTGAACGTGAACGCGGCCCCGGCGTCGATCGTCAGCTTGTTGCTGACCGCGATCGGATAGCCGGCGAGCAGCGCGAAGGCCGCCTGGACCGGGACGGGGATCATGCTGCCGGCGTTGACCTTCGTGAAACCGCCGGTGAGCCGGGCCGAGATCACGTGCGGTCCGGCGAACCGCGCAGGCTTGGTGACGCTGCCACCATCGTCCTCGTCACCATCCCCGTCGCCGTTACCACCACCCTTTGCGACGGTCTTGTGGGGGTCCTTGTGGGGATCCTTGTGGTCACCGTCAGGTGGCGTCTTGTCGCCGTCGCCGTCGGCGTTGCCGTTGCCGTTGGGCGGCAGGTTGTTGTTGGGCGGCTTCTTGCTGATCGAGGACTGCTGCTGCACGCAGGCTTCGAGCTCGGGGATCCGATCCTCGATCTCCTTACGGGTCTTGGGCGGGATGGGCTTGCTCGGGTCGTTGGCCTTGAGCGAGAGGAAGCGCCGGTAGAAGAACAGGGCGTTCTTGCAGTCGTTCGCCAGCCGGTACGACTGCGCGACGTTGTACAGGTAGATCGGCTTCTTGCTGTCGTCGGGCTCGAGCGCGAAGCCTTGCTTGAACGCCTCGACGGCCTTGTCGAAGTTGCCCAGGTTGTACTGGTTCGCGCCTTCCTTGTACCAGTCGTCGGCGGTCTTGGGCTCGGCCCACGCCAGCGCCGGCATCAAGAGGACGGCAAGACAGATCTTTCTCATCGGTTCTCCCCAGCAAGCTACGGACGCATCAGGCCATCGGGATCCGCGGATCCCTGAGTCCCACCACTACCATTATTCTTGGTACCCGACCCGTTGGTTCGTCCTCCGCTCCCGGGGCCGACCGAGATCGGCCCGCCGGGCCTCGTCTTCACCGGCACCAGGTCGGTCGTTTGCTTCGAGTTCTCACCGGCATCGACCGCCTTGAAGATGAAGTTGTTGTAGCCCTTGAGCCGGAGCGTGATCTGGAGCTTCTTGCCCGGCTTCCTGGGGACGCTCAGCGTCGCGGGCGTGATCTTCCCGAGGTCGACACCGTCGACGAAGATCTTCGCGTTGGGAGGAGACGATTCCACCTCGATCTCGGTGAGCCGCTCGGTCGTGACCGCGCTGCCGGCATCGGACCCCGCCGGCGGGGTCACGGTCGAGCCCGCGCCGTTCGAGCCATCGGGCACGATCGCGGGCGTGTTGGAGCCGTTCCCGTTCGCCGGCGTGTTCGAGCCCGCGGGAGGCGTAATCGACCCGAACGTCGGCTGGATCGGCTTGGCAGAACCCGGCCCGGTGCCGTTCTGGCCGCCCTGGCTCCCGGGGCGCGGATCATTCGCGGCGATCGCCTTGTCGCTGCCGTGGTCGAAGCTCGCCACCGCGGACCCGCTGCCACCTTCCGGAAGCTTGGTCTTGCCACCGACAACCACGACGATGGCCGCGGCGGCCGCCCCCACGACGAGGAGCGCGGCGATGATGATCCCGATCTTGCGGCCCGGCGTGGAGACCTGCCCGGCCGCGGCGCCGAGCGTCGTGGGTGCCGGCGTCGCCACGCTCGGCGCGATCAGCGTCCCGGGCAGCGGGGTGAGCGGCGCCGGCGTCAGCCGCACCGACGGCAACGGCGCGTTCGACGGCATCAGCTGGCGCTGCAAGAACCCGGCGACCCCGCCGTGCGCCTCGACGTACCCGACCGGATCGGACATCGCGCGCATGAACTCTTCCATCGTCGGGTAGCGCATGTCGGCGCGCTTCTCGAGCGCCTTCATCACCACCGCCTCGACGTGCGCCGGCAGCATGCGGAACTGCGACACCGGCGTGGGCCGCTGCGTCAGGTGCTGGACCAGGATCTCGCCGTAGCCCTCGCCGAGGAACGGCACGCGGCCGGTCAGCATCTCGTAGATCACGATGCCGAGCGCATAGACGTCGGTGCGTAGGTCGACGGTGTCGCGCCCCTCGCACTGCTCGGGCGACATGTACGCGGGTGTCCCCATCACGATGCCGGTCCGGGTGCGGTGCGAGCTCATCGCGCTCCCGCCGGTCAGCTTCGCGATGCCGAAATCGAGCAACTTCACGAAGTCGCGCTCGCGGCCGCGCTGCAAGAGGATGATGTTGTCGGGCTTGAGGTCGCGGTGGACGATCCCGCACTTGTGCGAGGCGCTCAGCGCATCGGCTACCTGCAGCGCGATCGTCAGCGCGCGCTCCGGCGGCAGCGGCGCCTCGGTGCGGATCACCTGCGACAGGGTGACCCCCGCCAGGTACTCCATGATGAAGTACACCAGCTGCTCGCGGCCGGACCCCGCCTGGATGATCCCGAAGTCGACGATATCGACGATGTTCGGGTGGCCTATGTCGTTGACCGCCTTGGCCTCGTGGAAGAACCGGGCGGCAACCTCTTGATTGCTCGAGAACTCCGAGTGGAGGACCTTGAGCGCGACCTTCTTGCCGATCGATGGGTGCTCCGCCAGGTAGACCGCGCCCATACCTCCCTCGCCCAACTTCTGGGTCACCAGATAGTTGCCGATGGTCTGGCCAATGAGGAGGTCTGGCTGCGGGGGCCCTTGTTGGGGGTCCATGAAATCTCCGCGAGGCGTCATCTTATCCCTACCAGACGGGAAAGTCGCGGCGTGCAGCCCTTCGTGTCAGCATAACCGCTCATGCGCCCCCTGGTGTTCTGGGCCCTCTTTGGCTTACTTGCAACCCGTTCCGCCAGGGCTGAGGATCTACCCGACCTCAAATCCCGGTCGGCCGTTGTCCTGGACGCGGAGACCGGCGTCGAGATCTTCGGCAAGGATGCCGACGAGATCCGGCCGATCGCCTCGACCACCAAGATCTTCGTGGCGATGGCCATCCGCAAGCACCTGGATCTCGACGGCTGGACTGAGATCGCCAAGGTGGACGCCCGCTACGCCAGCGGCGGTGCCCGAACCCGGCTCGATGTCGGCCAAAAGTTCCGTAATAAAGACCTGTTACGCGCCATGCTGATCGCCTCCGACAACCGGGCCCCGACCGCCCTGGGACGCGCCGCCGGCATGGCCCCGGACGACCTCGTGGCCGCGATGAACGCCGTTGCCAAGGATCTCCACCTGAAGCGTACCAAGTTCACCGATCCCACGGGCCTCCGCGGCAACGCCTCGACCGCGCGCGAGATGGCCACCGCCTTGCGGGCGGCCCTGAGCGATGACGTCCTGCGGGCGATCATGCACCAGGACGCCGCGGACGTCGTCTCGAAGGACCACTACGCCAAGATCCACTACGAATCGACCAACGTGCCCCTCATCGCCAGGCAATGGGACGTGATCGGCGGCAAGACCGGCTACACCAAGCCTGCCGGCTACTGCTTCCTCACCGGGGCCAAGGTCGCCGACCACGCGGTCGTGATGGCGTTCCTCGGCGCCGACGACAAGCTCTCCCGGTTCGGCGACTTCAACCGCGTCGCCGAGTGGCTCGATCGCGGCGCCCCGGGCGGCAAGCTCGCCGTCAAGCGCCCCAGGCACGCGACCAAGCCCGAGCCGGACGCGCGTGGTGCCGGCGGCGGCGGCCGCCGCGTCGCGACGCCCTAGCCCCTTGCCTGCAAAGGCTGACCTGGTTCGGTGCTCCCTGGAGAACGCGGACACGCGCGTTGGCGGCGCGGAGCTGGGCTCGCCGCTCGACGAAACCCCCATCCTCCCCTGTGCGGCCGTTCGGGAGACCGCGTGCACGCTTGCTAGCGACGCGGGTCTGGGTCCCTCACTCGTCCGTCGACCACCGTATTGCGACCCACGCTCGGCGCCATCTCCACGACGCACCGACGTGCTACCGCCCGGCCGTGCAATCTATCTCGTGAGGTGACCCAGCCCGCGTCGCTGCGCTGCGCGTTGCGTTGCTCGTCGAAACGAGCAGAAAGGTTGCCTGGCCAACCCGTGCCCCATTTGCGTTCAAGAGGGTGGCCGGCCGCCGGCCACGGGGGGCTCGTCTCGTCTGTTGACGGCCGTATCGCGATGACCGGCAGCGCCATCCCCACGACCGGCCGGCGCCCGATCCACCCGGCCTGGGAATCTATCTCGCGCCGTAGCCCAGCCCGCGCTGCTGTGCTGCGCGTTGTCGTACCTGCGGGATCAGGTCATCTTCATTGCGCCGAGGTACTGGCCTTCGGTGAGCACCGGTCGCCGTGGCATGCTGGCCCCCGTGACCTTTCTCCGGCGCGAGGTGCTCGGCAGCTTCGGCGTCGCCTCGGCCTCCACGCTCCTGTGGGCGCTCGGGTGCGGCAGCCACCCACCGGCGGTGCGCCGGGCGCCTCAGGTCAGCGGCGAGGTGCGGACCTGGCTCCACGAAGCCGTCGCCCGCCTGGCCTCGACCTACCCGACCGTGCATGCCCTCGCGGTCTCGCGGCGCCGCACCACCGCCGCGATCGACGTCCTCGGCAGCGGCGTCGCGTGCCTGCGCGCCGACGGTGTCGTCCTCACCGTGCGCGGCCGCGATGGCACCTGGCGCGAGCACGTCACCTCCGAGCTCACCGGCGCCGGCATCGAGGCCGCCGCCACCGCCCTCGATGCCCCCCGCCAGCAAAAGTCGCTCGATTTCGGCCGCCCGCCGGCCACCCCCGCCGAGCCCCCGCGCATCGACGACCTCGACCTGCGCCACCGCGCCGAGCTCCTGCTCTCGCGCGACGCCCGCCTGTCGAGCCGGATCGTCTACGCCGCGGCGCTGATCGACATCGATGACGCCATCGTCTGGTCCGTCGCGCCCGGCCGCGACCTCGAGCAGCGCCTCGTGCGCATCCGCCAGGCCGCCACCCGCGCCGCGTGGAACGGCACGCGCCCCGTCGTCCGCGAGATCGAGCACGCCTGGTCCGGCTGGCTCGACGACCAGCCGCTCACCCCCGACGAACTCGCCGCCACGAGCCAGGCCGCCCTCGAGCTCATGACCCCGGGCAGCTTTGACGATGGCGAGCGCACCGTCGTGCTCGATCCCAGCGTCGTCGCGATCCTCCTCGACACCGTCGTATCCGGCCTGCTCACCACCGCCGCCGCGCGCCGCCCCGAAGCCGCCGGGCGCGCTGGGCTCGCCGTCACCGGGCCCGCCGCCGCTGCCGGAGCCACCCTCGCGTCCCCGCCCGTCACCCTCGTCGACGATCCGACCGCCCCCCACGCCTACGGGGGCTTCGCTTTCGATGACGAAGGCGAGCTCGCCGCGCCGATCACCCTCCTCGACGCCGGTCGCGTCGTCGCGCGGCTCTCCGACCACGCCTCCGGAGGCGCCGGCCGAGGCCGCCGGCCCGGCCACCTCGCGCGTGTCGAACCCGCCTCGTCGCACCTCCAGCTCGTCCCCGGCACCCTCGAGACCAAGCAGCTCTACGGCGACGGCTTCATCCTCGAAGGCGGACGCGGCGCAACCTACGATCCGGCCACCGATCGCGTCCGCATCCCCTGCGCCCGGGCGCGCGAGCTCAGGTCCGGCAACACCACGGGCCGGGTCTACGCCGACGTCGAGCTCGTCGGTTCGCTCACCGCCCTCCTGTCCGCCGTCGATGCCATCGCGCGTGACCCCGCCAGCTTCGCCTTGCACCCCTCCGCCGATCGCGACCCGCGCTGGCGCTCGATCTCCACCCCCGCCCTCCGCACCCGCGGCCTCGTGCGCGCCCGCCGGAGCCGCACGTGATCACCCAGCGCGACCTCGTCCAGCGCCTCGCCCGCAAGAACCTCGGCGCCTGGAGCGTCGTCGAGCGCCTCCAGGACATCGTCATCGCCGATGAGCACCTCGCCCGGTGGAGCCGCGCGTGATCACCCAGCGCGACCTCGTCCAGCGCCTTTCGCGCCGTAACCTCGGCGGCTGGAGCGTCGTCGAGCGCCTCCAGGACATCGGCATCGCTGACGAACACCGCGCCCTCCAGCGCCGCGACCACCGCACCCGCCTCGCCCTCATCGTCCACCACGACGTCCCGCGCGGCCGCGGCAGCGCGCGCCTCGACCTCGACGCCTTCGATGGCTCCGCCGACGACCTCATCGACCAGGCCATCTCCCTCGCCCTTGCAGCCGTCGGTCCCGCCTGGCTCTCCACCCCGCCCGCCGCGCCTGCCAAGGTCAGCGTCGCCGACGACAGCCTCCTCAAGGGCGAGCTCTCCACCGTCGCCGCCGACACCCTCGCCCGCCTGCGCCGCCCCTCCAAGGTCACCGTCACCGCCAGCGCCGAGATCCTGCGCGAAAAGGTCACCGTCATCGCGAGCTCCGGCTTCCACACCAGCTGGGTCGCCACGCTTCTCCGCGCCGACGCCCTCGTCGCCACCTCGGGCACCGCCGCTACCGCCGCTGCTGCCTCAGCCGTAACCGCCACCACCACCGCCACAGCCACCGGCGCCGCCCGCTCGCCCGCCACCGCTGCCGCCCCGGTCACAACCGCCCCCGGCGCTCGCAGCCTCGTCGTCTCGCGCGAAGCCCGTCGCATCGAGGACCTCAACCTCGACGCCGCCCTCGCCGACGCTGCCGCCGACCTCTTCCTCCTCACCGCCGCCGGCCCGCCATCCCCCGGCCCATGCGCCCTCTGGCTCGGCCCCGAGGCCCTCCTCCACGGCGACGACTACGGCGTCTGGGGCATCTTCGCCCACCAGGCCGACTCCGCCGTCGAGCGGCAAGGCCTCACCCGCTACCGATGGCGCTCCGAGATCATCCCCGGCGCCGCCCAGCTCGCCGAGCCCCTCTCCATCACCAGCAACGGCGCCCTCGACTTCGCCACCCGCTCCACCCCCGTCACCGACGACGCCGTCGCCATCCGCCACTTCCCCCTCATCCAGCGCGGCATCGCCGTCGGCCTCGGTCTCTCACCCCGCGAAGCCGCCCTGCGTAACACCGATCCCAACGGCGGCGTCCGCAACCTCGTCGTCGATCCAGGCACGTGGTCCGGCACCCCGTCCCCCACCACCCGCACCATCGAGGTCCGCCGCCTCCACGCCCTCTCGATCGACCCCTACACCGGCGACGCCACCCTCGACATCGCCCTTGGCCTCGAGCATCGCCCCGACCGCCCCGAACCCACCCCTTTCACCGGCGGCACCCTCCGCCTCGACCTCGTCACCGCCCTCGCCCGCGCCCACCGCTCCAGCCAGCTCCTCCGCCGCGGCGCCTACCACGGCCCCGCCAGCGTCCTCATCGATGACGCCGAGCTCCTGACCTGACGCCAGCCGCAGCACCCGGGCGCCATCTCGCCACCTGACGCCAGCTGCCGCACCCTACCGCCAGCGCGTGCTATATTTCCCCCCACTGCGAGCGTGGTGGAATGGTAGACACGCAGGATTTAGGTTCCTGTGCTTAACCGCGTGGGGGTTCGAGTCCCCCCGCTCGCACCATGACCGATCTCGCCACGCGCGAGTCCGACTTCCTCCTCTACATCGCCCCCGACGGGGCGGTGAAGGTCAGCGTCTTGTTCAGCGACGAGACCGCGTGGCTCACACAGCGATCGATACGTCCATGAACGCCGCCGCACGGGTCACGACCGACGAAGCCGAACCGCTTCCGTGGGGCGAGATCTGCGCACGGTATCCCGACCAGTTCGTATGTCTGGTCGACGACGTTCACGCCGAGCCTAGAAGCCCCGAGATCGTGACAGCTCGGGTTGTCGGGCATGGCTCCACACATGATGCGGCGTTCGAGTCCATCCGCGACCTCCCCAAGCAGTTCCCCCGATGCACCATCAGGTTCACTGGCATTTGTTCTGAGCCGCTAATTCGCCCGTGTCTCGTCGTCGATGACGAAGCTCTCGAGCCCCTTCGTTCGTAATCGTGAGCTGATCTTCGTCGAGGCGGAGGTCGCTGGCCCCACTCGCACATGGGGAGCCCGACTCGTGTTGGACACGCAGCGCGATCTGGATCGCGTCGGTGAGGGTTGTCGATACACGAACGGCGACTCCTGCAGAATGACCGAATAGTTTACACTGACTTCCCATGCGCCTCACGATCGCGATCGCCCTGTGTACCACCACGCTCGCGTCGGCACAGACTGCCACGAGCACCATCGCGACGCCCACGGCGCCGGAGGTGGGGAAACCTCTGCCGGCATGGTCCCGCGGCATGCTCGACCTCCATCAGATCAGCACAGGACGCGGGAACTCGGCGCTCGTCATGTTTCCCGATGGCACGACCATGCTGGTGGACGCAGGCGCAGCGGGCGACGGCACGACGATGGTGGATGCGGAGCAGCGTCCCGATGCCTCGCGAACTTCAGGCGGGTGGATCGTTCACTACATCGAACGAGCCATGGCGCCAAGCCACGCCCACCTCGACTACGCGGTCCTGACCCACTTCCACGCCGATCACATCGGGCAGGTGACACCGACCTCCCCTCCCTCGAAGAGCGGAGCGTTCAAGCTCACGGGCATCACAGAGGTCGGCGAGCGGATCGCGATCGACACGATCATCGATCGTGGTACGTCCTATCTGCCACCGCCGGACGACGAGACGATGAAGAACTACCGGGCGTTTCTCGCGGAGCAGGCGATCGCGGGACACAAGGCTGAATCGCTCAAGCCCGGGCGTGCGGATCAGATCGTGCTGCGCCATGCAGCGAAGGATTTCCCTTCGTTTGAGGTACGCAATGTCGCTGCGAACGGGATCGTCTGGACAGGAAAAGGCAATGCCACGCTATCGATCTTTCCGCCGCTCGCCTCCATCCCAGCGGACGACCGGCCATCCGAGAACATGTGCAGCCTCGGATTGCGAATCCGGTACGGACGATTCGATTACTTCACAGGAGGTGATATGCCCGGCGTTCCGGATGCTGGTGCTCCGGAATGGCAGTCGGTCGAGAAGGCCGTGGCGCGTGCGATCGGTCCAACCGATGTGCATGTGGTCAATCACCACGGCTCGATCGACCCCGCCAGCGCGTTTTTCCTCAGTACGCTGCAATCGCCGGTGATGATCCTGCCGGCCTGGTCGGCGACGCATCCGTCGCAGGACGCGCTGAAACGGATGCTGACGAAGCGCCTCTACCCCGGCCCCCATGATGTCTTCGTCACGACGCTGCGTGAGCCGGCGAAAGCAAGTATCGGCTCGCGCACCGACCAGTTGAAGGCCCAGCACGGGCATATCGTCGTTCGCGTCGAGCCTGGCGGAGACAAGTATCGCGTGTTCGTCCTGGACGACACGACGAGCGAGGCGACGGTAGTCAGCGTTCATGGGCCGTACCTGAGCCGCTGATCGGGGGGCGACGTCCCAGCCAGTGCGAGCAAGTCGAGCTTCCAGTACACGCGGCGCAGCGCGGGCGCCGCAGCCACGGCGAACGGCGCGGTCCCCCAGCACGGCTACTGGCCCCAACGTGTTCCCATGTCGTGCGCGATACACGGGAGCGCCAGCGGGCCAGCGCGACCATGCCAACTCGATCACGGTGCACGTCGATGTGCGCAAGCGCCAGAGCCGGGAGACCATCGACAGCTCGAGGCCTCGTGCCGCGCTCGTGTGTGCTGTAATCGGCGCATGACACACTCGAGCTGGTTGATCGCTCTGGCCGCAGCAGCGTGTGGTGGTGGCGGTGGCAGTGACGCAGGCGGCTCCCCTGGTGATGGAAATGGTTCCTCCGGTCGCGCGTCGGTGCTGGAGCTCCACGCCGGGCCGTCGCGCGCGGGCGCGTACGTCGACGCCGCGTTCACCATGGCCGCCGCCGCGAAGCTCCACCTCGACACCACCTTCACCGCGAAGTACACCGGCGCGGCGTTCGCGCAGGCGCTCTACCTCGATCGCGGCGGTGCGCGCGATCTCGTGATCGCGGCGACCGAGGCCAACGAGGTCACCGCGTTCGACCCGACGGGCGCGGTGGTGTGGCGGGTCGAGCTCGGCGCGCCGCAGCCGATGCCCAACGCCGCCGAGGGCGCGAACTGCGGCAACATCAACCCGCTCGGCATCACCGGCACGCCGGTGATCGACGCCGCCAGCGGCACGCTCTACCTCGACGCGATGATCCGCGACAACAACGCCGCGCATCACCGCATCTTTGCGCTGTCGGTCGACGACGGCTCCGCGCGCTCGGGCTGGCCCGTCGATGTCGGAACCGCACTGAAAGGGACGGCGACCCCGTTTGCTCCCGCGCCACAGAACCAGCGCGGCGGCCTGACGCTGGTCAGCGGCCGGGTCTACGTGCCCTACGGCGGCCACTCCGGCGACTGTGGCAACTATCGCGGCTGGGTCGTCGCCGTGCCGGTCGACCAGCCGAGCGCGCTGACCGCGTTCGAGTCCACTTCGACCCGGGCCGGCGACTGGACGCCGGGCGGCGTATCCAGCGATGGCACCAGCGTGTTCACCGTGTTCGGCAACGGCGGCGGCACGACCTGGGGGCACAGCGAGGCGGCGCTCCGACTCGGCGCTGGCGCCGCGTTCTCGGCCAACGCCCGCGACTACTGGGCGCCGACCAACTGGCAGAGCCTCGACCAGAGCGACACCGACCTCGCCGGACCGGCCATGCCGCTCGATCTACCCGGCGCGACGCCGTCGGCGCTGCTCGTCGTGTTCGGCAAGGATGGCAACGTCTACCTGCTCGCGCGCGACAACCTCGGCGGCATCGCCGCTCCACTCGCGCAGCTGCACGCCGCGGGCGGCGTGATCCTCAACACCTCGGCGATGTACCACACCGCGAACGGCACCTATGTCGTGTTCCGCGCCCGCGGCGCGAGCGGTTGTCCGGGCCTGACCGGCTCGTCCAACCTGGTCTCGGTGAAGATCGCTCCCGGCAATCCGCCCCAGCTATCGCTCGCGTGGTGCGCCGGCACCGGCAGCGCCGGCTCCCCGATCGCCACCACCACCGACGGCACGAGCAACCCGATCGTGTGGGCGGTCGGCGCCGAGGGTGACAACCGCCTGCACGGCTACGACGGCGACACCGGGGCGGTCGTGTTCGCGGGCGGCGGCGCCGGCGACGCGATGGCATCGACCAGCCGGTTCATCACGCCGATCATCGCCAAGAACCGCATCTTCGTCGCGGCCAATGGCCAGCTCTACGCGTTCACCACACGCTGATCGCCGCGCACTCCAGCACATCGCCCAGATCGCCAGCTCCCGCGAGTGACCGCGGCGACATCCCGGGTCCACGCCGTCGAGCCGAGAGCCGCGCCAGTGGCCCCGGCATCCGGTTGGTCGTGTGGTTCCAGGGCGGCACGCTAGGCTGCCCCGGCGGCTGCGAGCTTCACTGGCATGTATCCTGCTGTGCAGACCAGCCGCTCTCCGTGCACGTGTAGTCCTGGAAGTCGGTCCCACACACGGTGTAACCACAGTACGTGTAGTCCGGGTTGATCGAGTCCCCCTCGGAGTTCACGCCGTCGGTGCAGCGGCAGTTGCACGGCGAACCGCCAACCGGCTGCCAGCCGTTGCTCTGGCACGCCCAGAGCTGGTTGTCCCCCCCGCAGACCTGGAACCCGCACGAGGTGTCGGACGCCGGGATCGTGGTCTGCCAGTATGTCCAGCCCCCGTCGCAGCTGCACGAGTTGCCATTGCCGCAGTCGGTCGGGCACGACCACGCGTCCTCGTTGAAGCTGCAGATGCCGTCGCCACACGGCGGGCAGTCCTCGGGACACGTCGACGCGTCCTCGGTGCTGTCACAGACACCATTGCCGCACGGGACGTCGTTGGAAGGGCAATACCCGTTCACGTAAAAGCCAGTCGCGCTGGTGTCCGCGACCTGGGTCGCCGCACGGTCTGTGTAGAGCTTGCAGTCCTGAAGCGCGTAGTTCGGGTTCGGGTACAGCGGAGTCGCCGCGTTGATGTCGAGGTTGTCCCCGAACATTGGATAGGTCGGACGCGCCAGCGCCAGCGCATCCGACTCGGTCCACTTCTGGAAGCCAGCGGCGTCCGTGGTCACCGTGTACGGACCGGTCCGCCACTGATTCTGGGTGAAGATCTGGTTGACCGCGGCATCGACACCCGAGTAGCTGTTCTTGCCCCAGAAGTCGTCGGTCTCGATGTACTCCCAGAGCGGGATGCCGCCGTTGTTGGAAACCAGTCCATTCTGGTAGGCGAACGCCGGGGCTTGCGGCGCCGTCGGGGACACGAGGTTGACCGTGGTTCCACAGGCACGCGCCCACTCCAGACGTAACCTGGCCCTCGCCGGATTCTGCGTGTCGGCGGCACAACGCGTGGCCAGGACATCCGCGTGCCCCTGGGCCGATGCCAGCAGGGTGCCGGACATCACGGCGGCGAGAGTGGCCAGCTTGAGTTTGCTACTTAGTTTCATGGGTTCAATACCTTTACTGTTTGGACATTTCGCGCATGATGATGTGTATAAGGACCATGCTACGAAACGGCGTAGGGCCGCCGCGCACCACGCTTGCGTTCATTCCTGCGACGATAGTGAACAGATGGTTTCGTGCGAATTAGCACATTGTCATCGCTGGACGTTGTGCAGGCAGGATTTGTATAATATGCGTATGAATTCGGTTTGCTCAACAGTAATTTGACGAGCCGACTGAAGTCGCGTCATGTCTTGACGGCGAGATCGGCGCATGAATTCGCGCGCATAGAGGAGCCCGCTGCATCCGTATGCATCGCATGGTTGTCGATGGCGGCCTAATGGCAAGTACCGGTCAGTGACATTTGCGCCACGACCGTCTGTCGCGACCGAGCGCAAGCGCAGAGGCGTGGCGATGCGTCCTCAGCCTCACGCCGGACGCGTCGGGTCAAACGCCTGGTTCGGTAGGAATCTACCGGTGGCGCGCGCGTGCAGCTTGCCGGCCGACGACTCGATCCGCGCGTCGGCGCCCAGGCGCGCGGCGCCCGGGTGCGCGACTTCGCCGATGAGCGCGTAGGTTTGCCGCGATTCTACCCAGCGCGACACGCGGATCCATCGCGCCTCGCCACCAGAACGGGTCCGTGCAGCCGATCCGGCAATCGCCCGCATTGGCCCGGTGTCGCCACGACGCGAAACTAGCCCTGGCGCACGCCTGCTTCGCAGGAAATCGTCAGGGACGGGAAGCCGAGGCGATCACGCGGCTGATGAGCGTCCGCAGCGGGGCCGCGTCGGCCTCGGAGAGCTGGTCGTTCTGCACCAGGACGTCGAGCTGCACGAGCGCCGCGCGCAGCGCCGCGACCGCAGGGGTGGACTTGCCGGATGCGAGCGCACGGATCGCGGCGTCGAACTGGGCCCTGAGCACGACCGCTCCGTTGTGGCTGATCGCCCCGGCGGCGGACAGCTGGTCGACGAGCGAGATCGCGAGTTGCACGGCCTGCGCTTGCGAGAGCACCGTGACCGTCTGGGTCGCCGTCGAGGTCACATGATCGTCGGAGACCGAGACGGTGACCGTGAACACCCCGGCCGCCGTGTACACGTGGGCCAGCGCGAAGCGCTTCCCCGCCAGCGCGAGGGCGCTGGTGCCGGATCCGTCCCCGTAGTCGACCGTCGCGGTCCACACATCGGCGCCCGGATCGGTGAACGAGCCCGAGGCCGCGTAGGCCTCGCCCGGCAACAGCGTCGCACCGGCATACGCTCCGATCGCCGGCGCGACGTTTGCCACCGTGGCGGTCGTCTCCTGCGTGTCCGTGAGCCCATCGTTGTCGGTGACGATGAGCCGCACCGTGTAGCTGCCATCCTGCGCATAAGTGTGCGCGACGGTCGCTCCGGTACCGGACGTCCCATCGCCGAAGTCCCACGCGTAGTCCGTGACGGTGCCGTTCGGATCGACCGACGCCGCCGCGGTCATCGCGATGCTGCCGCCCTCGGTCCCGGCGAACGGCCCATCCACCACCGCGATCGGCGGCTTGATGCCGGCCTCGACGATGTTCTCGACCTTGTCGGGCAAGCGCGCGAGGAGGTCATAGCCGGTCAAGGCTTCGATCGCGTCGACCGTGGTCAGGAAGTTCTGGTACGGCACATTCCGGATCCCGGGCTCGTTGGGCATGTTGACCGCGATGACCTCGAGATCGCGATAATCGACGATATCGGCCAGGCCATGGTCGCGCGGCATGATCACCGCCACCTTCCACGTGCTCGCCGGGATCACGATCTTCCCCTCGTTCTTGAGCGTCCCCTTGTTCCCGGCGACACCGGCGATGATATAGACCTCCTTGTTCTGGAACCGCGCGAGATCGCCGAGGTCATTCTCGAGCACCGCCCACGGGCCCTGGTTCAGGTCGCTGGCCTGAGGGACGACGTTGGAGAACAGGAACGTGTGCGCGTTGTCGAGGCTCGCCGTGGTCCGATCGAACGATCGGGTCAGGTGGCCGCGATCGATGCCGAAGCCGGCGAACGCGCTGGAGCCGGTGTAATCGGCGGTCGTGTAGTGGGGGAATGACGCCGGCAGGTCGGGGTCGAACGTGAAGCAGTCACAGCGATCCTCGGGGCCGAACGCGCTGGCATCCAGATCGTAGCTCACCCAGTTGGGCGTGCCGCGGTTCGGGTTGTAGGACGCCGTGTACTCCCGATGACGAACGATGAAGTCGTCGCTCGGATCTCCGTCCGTCGGTTCTCCGAACTCGGTGTTGCCGTCGTACGACGCCACCGTGCTGGCGACCGCGATCCGGATCGGGAGCGCCAGGGTCCCGGTGGTGCCGTCTCCCGCGGTCGCGCGGAACGTCGCCGTGCCCTCGGCGAGGCCGGTGAAGACGCCGTTCTGGCTATCGATGCTCGCGATCGCGGGCGTGTCGGACGACCAGGTGATCGTCGTGTTGAGGATGGTGTTGCCGGGCGTGCGAACGGTGGCGAAGATCTGGTCCTGGAAGCCGACCGGCAGCGCGGGATCGGTGGGCTCCCGACCGCTGAAGGTGATGGTGTTGGATACCGGCGGGGGCGCGCCGGCGGGGTTGCACGCGCCAAAGCTGGAGGTGGCGAGCGCCCAGCGATCGAACGCGTCCCGCTGGAGCGACTGGCCGATCGGCGACGACGACGCCTCCGAGGCGATGATGTCCCTCGAGATCCTGCCCGACGCGGGCCCGCCGGCTGCCGTGAACGTCCCTTCGTACGACAGGAACTCCACGACCTGCCCGCCCGCGTCGACGAGCGCCATGCCGTCGGGGCTGCCGTTCTGGATCCCGTTCGTCGGGTAATCGAGCACGACGACGCCACGCGCGCCGCACGTCGCCGGGATGCTGCCGCCGAGCGCGCGCGTGTTGTAGGCAGCGCCGCCGGTGCCGTCATAGAGCACGACGCTGAAGCCGGTGAGGTCGGCGCCGGCCGGACCTTCGATCTCGATCGCCTCCCCGACGTCGACGCCGGCGTTGTCGTAGTGCAGCTCGGAGAATCGAATGTCCGGAAGCGTCGAGATCGCTTGCACGACCGACGCCGGAGATTCAACATCGGTCCCACAAGACGCAGCCGCGGTGACGGCTGCCACGAACAAACCCATTGTAATCGCACTGCGCATCATTCACTCCGATTGCACGACAACTGGCGGCCGACCCTACATCCCTGATGCGGGAATGCAAGGAGCGATCAAGCTTTGCACTGTCGGAAGCCAATTCGATCACACTCGTCGATCTCTTCCTCTTCCGCCGGGAGCTTCGGCGCTACGCCGGGTGCAGTTCTTGGGCCGGGGCCGCGTTGCCACAGCGCACAGGTTCGGACGCTGTGGGTGTTCGCCCTATGTCACGAAACCCGTCGCACCAGGCCCGCCACGCGCGTGCTCGTTGGTGAGCAAACGCTAACTCACTAGCAGTGCGGCAGCCCGTGCGCCGACGGGTTGCTGTCGAACGCGCTCGTCGTGCTGAGGTCCACGGCGGGGACCCAGCCGAGGTTGCTGTTGTCATCGCCGATCGTGAAATACCAGGTGGTGTTGCCACCCGCGTGGAGGTCGCCGGTGCCCCAGCACTTGAAGAAGCTGAACGAGGTGCGGAGGTGGTTGACGATGGTGGCGTTCAGGTGCGGGGTCGAGCGCATGGCGGCGCCGGCCGTGTTGTCGCACCACAGCTGGTGATCGTTGCGCACGCTGCACGCGTCGCTCTGACCGGCACCGAAGGTGCTCAGCGCCTGACTGGCGAAGTTGATCCGGTTCGTCGAGTCGCATGTGCCACAGATCTCGAACTTGTCCTGGAACGCCGTCACCGCCGCGCTGATCGTGTTCGCGGCGCGCAGCTGGGTGAGGCCGTAGCCGGAGAACGTGGTGAGCTCGAACCAGATGAAGTTGAGCTGCGTGTTCAGCGCGAGCAGCGCCAGGCCGCGCTGGTTCGCGAACGCGGTCGCGTTGTCGCCGGGGCTGGTATCCCAGCGGCCGCCGACCGACCACTGCGCGATGCCGCGGCCGGGGCCGCCGCCGAACTCGACGGCGCTGGGGTTCATGCTCGACTCCTGCATCAGGTTGCCGACGACGCCGGACGACTCCAGATCGGTGAGGCCCTTGGCGACGAAGAAGTTGAACGCGGCCTGCTCGTTCGCCGACAGCGCCGATTCGGTCGTGCTCGTGGGGTCGGTGTCACCCACACGATCTGCATCGGTCGCACAGCCCGAGGCCGCGGCGAGAACGGTGAGGAGCGAGAGGGACGCATGACGGAGAGGAATGTTGCTCATCGGCGTGTGGCCCAAGCAAACACCATGCCGCGCGGTGCCCGGCGCCACGGGCCACGCGACGCGGTCACCAATAGGGTAGGTGGGAGTGTTCACGCCGCTGCCCACGATCGGTTGCAACCCACGAGGATCGCAATCCGGAAGGTCCGGCTGCAAGTGTCGTCGGTCTGCACCTACCGCGCGATCGCCTCTGCGCCGCATGCCTGGCGCAAACCACGATTCGAATAGCGGTATCAGTGGAAATGCTCCGGGTGGTTGTCCTCCAGCTCCCGTTCGTAGGCGTCGACGTCTTTGAGCACCGGATGGGTGGGCGCGATCGAACGAGCGCGCTGCCAGCATAGCCACGCACGCTTGAAGTCGTAGGTAGGGCAGTACAGGTCACCCAGGTCTTTCCAGGCACCGGTGGCGCGGGGGGGTGCCTCGAGCACCTTGATCAACGCCGCCTTGGCCTCCTTCCTTTCGCCGTGTTTCGAAGCACAGCGTCGATGGGATCGCTGCCGTCCAGCGGCAGTTGTTCCTCGAAGCCATCGGTCGATAGCGCGCGCGGCGAGTCGGCTGGCCCTTCGACGCGAACGGTGACCTCGCCCCCCGCATGCATCGGCGTGAGGTGCCCGAGCGTGACCCAGCCGGGAAGCTGCCTGGCGTCCAAGATCCGCTGGAGGATGCGCGGGTGGCCCCCGAACGCGTAGCGGATGAGGTGCACAAAACGCAGCGACGGCGTCCGGCTGGGGCTGACTCGCTCGCGACACCGACATGAGGCACCTCGCGCCGGCCATCATGTCGGTCTGCGTCTGCCGGTCGATGACTTCGATGTCGGGACCGCCGGTGAGCCTCGCGAGGATCGAGCGCTTGCCGAGCGTCCGGCGGCTCGCGGGGAGGTTCACGCTGAGTTGGTGCTCCGCCAGGATCGGGGCGAAGTCGTTGTCGGCCACGCCGCCTGCCTTCAGCACCTTGTAGATGACCTCTGCTCGGTTCCGCGCCTCGGTGGCTCGAAAGCTGACGACCGCTTGCAATGGCTCGACCGTCACCGTCCTGAGGCGGCTCTCACTTCGGGATGCAGCCGGAGATCGGGCCGTACACCGCCGTGGTGGAGAGATTGCTATTGATGACGAGGCTGATCAGGACCTCACCGCATCGCTCGCGGGCCTGGCCCAGCAGCTGGGAGTGTCGAAGGCGTCCGCCGGTGCGCACTAACGCTCGAGATCATTATGTGTTCAGCTACCAGCGAAGGAATGCGTGTCCTCGATAACGCGGCGAGTCGCGATCTGCAGGCGACGCTGATGATAAGCTTGTACTTGAGGTGCTAGCCTTCGAACCCACCACCAGCTGGTGGTCGACATGTGTCCGCGGTGTCCGCGGTGTCCGCGCCAGCGGTGCCGCCGAGCGCAGCGACGAGGAGGAGCGACAGGGCTGCTCGCATGGCCGAGTATCGTATGCAGGAGTCGATTCGCTAGTCGAGCACGGTGCGCACCATTATACTCGATGACGTCGTCGCGAGCGGACAATTCCAGATCTGCGGTAGCGCCACTCCGATGACAGTTCTTCCGGTGGCGACGGTCGCCGGCCGCTCCGAACGAAGCGATCGCCGATCGCGGCGGCGGCGGAGCACGACACGCGGCTTGGTGACCTCGCCGAGCTCGCCGCGCTGGACGTCGGCCAGGTCGCCCAGGAGCACGACACGCGGCGGTCGACCGTCGATGCCCGGCACGAGATGGTGCACGAGGTCGCGGCCGGCGCCGAGCTGCAGGTGGTCGCCGATCGCGGTGGCGGTGGCGGTGCGGGCGACGCAATCCCATCGAACTGCATTGGGCACGTAGAGCACCATGCGAACGGGCAACTCAACGCCCCAATCGTGCCGCCGTCGAAGGTGGCCCCTCGTTAAACAGATCTTCAGCGACCTGAACCAGCGCCTCGGCGCGTCCGACGAGTTCGCGCACGTCGTCGAACGCGTTGGCGACAACCACCGCGGCCTTGCTGATCACGTCGGCGTCGACCGTCGCGCTTGCAGATGGTCCCTGCGCACCCCGACGGTGTTCGCCCAGTACCTCACCAAGCCCGTGGGCGATGGCGTTGATGTGTTCGGCGATGGGCCTGGTCGCGAGCACATCGTGCACGACCTGCCGGCGCTGGGCTGGCGGCACCGGCGCCACTACGACATGCGCGCCACGTTCATCACGTTCGCGATCGACGACGGCGCGGATGCTGAGGTGCTCGAGTCCCGCGTGACGCACACCCGGAAGTCGCGCAGCGCGTTCGATGGCTACAACCGCGGGCTGCAGTGGGAGCGGACGTGCGCCGAGGTCTTGAAGCTTCGAATCACCCGGGGTGGCCGGAGCCCGGCGGCCGAGCAGCCGATCGCGGCCGGATCCGGGGTGGATTCGCTGCATTTCGCTGCAGACCTCGCAAGTATCCTGAATCAGGGTAAAATTGTGGCCGCTCCAG
>Ga0308175_100000058_pt1 | contig 89517 bp, 87 predicted proteins | sample PhyCR1_3_FD_203893 | JGI IMG/M metagenome (GOLD analysis project Ga0308175, IMG submission 203893) | Soil microbial communities from UC Gill Tract Community Farm, Albany, California, United States - DLSLS.C.R1 | ecosystem: Environmental > Terrestrial > Soil > Agricultural land | place: USA...
ACTTGTCGGAGAGACGATCGCGCAGTCGCTCGGGGCCAAGGACGGGCTCGCCGAGCACATCGGCGAGCGCGAGCTGTTGCTCCTACTCGACAATCTCGAGCAGGTCGTCGACGCTGCGCCCGAGCTCGCTTCGCTCGTCGAGGCCTGTGCCAACCTCAAGCTGCTGGTGACGAGCCGCGAGCTGCTGCGCGTCCGCGGTGAGATCGATTATCCGGTGCTCCCGCTCGCGGAGCTGGACGCCGTCGAACTCTTCACCGCCCGTGCGAGCGTCGAGCCGGACGAGAGCGTCGCCGAGCTGTGTCGCCGCCTCGACAATCTCCCGCTCGCGCTCGAGCTCGCCGCCGCCAGAACTGCAGTCCTTTCTGCCGCACAGATCCTCGAGCGGCTCTCGCAGCGTCTCGACCTTCTCAAGGGCGGACGGGGCACCGACCCGCGACAGCAGACGCTCCGCGCCACCATCGAGTGGTCACACGACCTGCTCGACGACGCGGAGAAGCAGCTCTTCGCCCGACTTGCCGTCTTCCGCGGCGGCTGCACGCTCGAGTCCGCGGAGCAGGTCGTCGGCGCCGACCTCGACGTCCTCCAGTCGCTCGTCGACAAGAGCCTCGTGCGCCATACCGGCGAACGCTTCTGGATGCTCGAGACGATTCGCGAGTACGCCGCCGAGCAGCTCGACGACGATCGCCCTGCGGCTCAGCACGCCTCCTACTACCTCGCACTCGCGGAGGAGGCCCATGCGCATCTCCTCGGCACGCCGAAGGCCTGGCTCGATCGCCTCGACGCGGAACATGACAACCTCCGCGCAGCGCTCGACCGGTTGGAAGCCGAGGGCGACACACAGCGCGCGCTCGAGCTGGCGGGCGCCCTGCACCGTTTCTGGTACATGCGCGGCCATCTCCGGGAAGGTCGCGAGCGCCTCCAGCGGCTCGTCGCCGCGGACGATCGGCCGACGGCAGCCCGGGGAAGAGCGCTGAACGGCGCCGTGGTGATGGCCGTGAACAACGCGGATTACGAGGCGGCACGCTCCCTCGCGCAGAGCGCGCTTGCGCTCCACCGCGAGCTGGGCGACGAGTGGGGCGCCGCCTACTCGGAGATGCTGTTGGGCAACGCCGCGAGTGGCGACGACGATTTCCAGACCGCCCGTCGCTTCACGGCGCACGCCGAGCTGCGCTTTCGTGAGCTAGGCGATGAGTACTACGCGCGCCTCGCAGCAGGAAATCTCGGCTATTACCTCCAGGAGCTCGGAGACCTCGACGGCGCCCGCAAGGTCCTCGAGGACGTGAATCGCGGCGCGCGGGCGGCCCAGGACGAGCGCAGCGAAGCGCAGACGACCGGCCAGCTCGGACAGGTGGCGATCCTGCAGGGCCGGTTCGACGACGCCCGGAAGCTGCTCGAGCGGAGCCTCCGCATCTCGAGCCGTCTCGGCGACCCGACGATGGCGGCCCGGGACCTGAGGCGTTTGGCCCGCGTCCTCGGCGAGACGGGCCGACCCGAAGCGGCTGCGCGCGTCCTGTCAGCCTCGGAGCGCATGCGTGAGGACGCGGGCCAGCAGGAAGGCTGGATCGCCACGGTCAACCAGCGCATCCTCGACCTGATCCGACCTCTGCTCGAGAACGACGCCTTCGAGCGCGCGTGGACGGAAGGCCAGACACTCACGGTGGAGGGCGCGCTCGACCTCGCGCCACGTGACAGCGAGCACTCGGAAGTCGTCGAGCGCGCGGCCGAGTAACGCCGGCCCACCTCTCCCTCCATACCCTCATCGGAAGCGAGAGCTCGAGTGACGGACCGCGAACTGTGATTCGAGCGCTCTCAGGGTGTACTCGCGAACACTCGCGCATTCCGGTCTTGTCTTACGGGAGTTCCGCGCGGCTCTGGTCGGGCGCATCGCAGGCTTCGGTTTGCAGAGGGCTCTGGGTCGGGAGTACGGTGAGCACGATCCCCCACCCACCGAGGAACAGCGTGAGCATCCTTGTCCGCTTTACAGGAGCGCAAGGTATGTCAGCCGATAAGTACGACGAGACCATGCCCAAGATTGAGGCATTCGGGCGAGTTCCCGCCTGATGGGCTCGAGTACCACGTCGCTTTCAGTTCCGGCGGCAGCTTCCGGGTCAGCGAAATCTGGGACTCAGAGGAGCAGTTCAAGGGACTGGCGGTGATCGTGCCGGCGGCGAAGGCGGGCTGCTGCTAGTAGTAGCCGCGACAGGGCAATGAAGCGAGCGCTACTGGTTGTAGGTCCCACGCCGCCGAAGGAACATCCGCGGAGCTTCGGTCTAGGCTTGGGACGTGTCGGTTTGCGCCCAGTGCGGCCAGGATAATCCCGCTAGCTCGCGGTTCTGCAGCAGCTGCGGTGCAGCGTTGGCCGCCGAGGCGGCTGCCGGCGTTCGCAAGACGGTGACCGTCGTGTTCTGCGACCTTGTCGGGTCGACGGCGCTCGGCGAGCGCTCCGACCCGGAGGTGTTGCGGGAGGTGATGGGCCGCTACCACGCCGAGCTGCGCACGATCCTGGAGCGGCACGGCGGCACGGTCGAGAAGTTCGTCGGCGACGCGGCGATGGCGGTCTTCGGGATTCCGCAGCTGCACGAGGACGATGCGTTGCGGGCGGTGCGGGCTGCGGTCGAGATGCGGGCCGCGGTTGAGCCGCTCGGGCTGGAGGTGCGGATCGGTGTCAATACCGGCGAGGTGGTCGCTGGTGCGGGCGAGACGCTCGTCACGGGCGATGCGGTCAACGTGGCGGCGAGGCTCGAGCAGTCGGCGGGCGGCGGGGACGTTCTGATCGGCGGAGCGACGGAGCGGCTCGTCCGGGACGTCGTGCGCGTGGAAGCGGTCGAGCCGCTGGAGCTGAAAGGGAAGAGCGAACCGGTGCCCGCGTTTCGAGTGCTCGAATTGCTGGGCGAGGCGCCTGCCTTCACCCGTCCGATCGACGCGCCGTTCGTGGGACGAGGTGACGAGCTCGAGCAGCTCGAGCGTGCGCTCGCCGCCGCGTTCGAAGGCCGCTCGCCGCAGCTCGCGACGATCGTCGGCCCGCCTGGTATCGGCAAGTCGCGGCTGGCACGCGAGCTGCTCGCGCGCGCCCAGGCTCGCGTGATTGTGGGCCGCTGCCTCTCGTACGGCGAAGGGATCACCTACTGGCCGCTTGCGGAGATCGCTTCGCAGGTCGGGGACGTGCGCGCTCTGTTGGACGGCGAGGGCGACGGGGAGCTCGCGGCTTCGCGAATCGAGGTTGCGCTGGACGCTACGGACGTGGCCGCCTCTCCGGAGGAGATTGCGTGGGGCTTTCGGAAGCTGTTCGAGGCGCTCGCGCGGACGCGACCACTAATCCTTGTCCTGGACGACATCCATTGGGCAGAGCCGAGCCTGCTCGACCTGATCGAGTACGTCGCGACGTTCGCGCAGGACGTGCCGCTGCTCGTGCTCTGCACCGCGCGCCCGGATCTGTTCGAGGTTCGCGCCGCCTGGGCGACTCCAAAGCCGAACATGACGTTGCTCACGCTCGAGCCGCTCGCCGGCTCGGATACCGAGAGCCTTGTCGACGCGCTCGGCGGCGTGTCCGAGGAGACGAAGGCGCGGATCGTCGACGCCGCCGAGGGAAACCCGCTCTTCGTCGAGCAGCTCGTCGCGATGCAGGCCGAGAGCGGAGACGGCGAGCTCGAGATCCCACCCTCGATCCAGGCCCTGTTGGCGGCGCGCATCGACCGGCTCGACCCCGAGGAGCGCTCGGTGATCGAACGCGGCTCGATCGAAGGCCGGCTGTTCCATCGCGGCACCGTCGCCGAGCTGGCCTCCGAGCAGACGCGGCCGCGCGTCGGCTCTCACCTGGTGACGCTGGTGCGCAAGGAGCTGATCCGCCCCGACCGGCCGACCCTGCCGGGCGACGACGGCTTCCGCTTCGGCCACATCCTGATCCGCGACGCCGCCTATGGCTCCGTTCCGAAGAAGCTTCGCGCGCAGCTGCACGAAAGCTGCGCGGACTGGCTCGTATCCAGGTTGGGCGACGCTGCGCCGGCCGAGATCATCGGCTACCACCTCGAACAGGCCTACCGTTACGGCGCCGAGCTCGCCGCGGCCGACGCCGCGCTCGGACAGCGGGCAGCCGTGCAGCTGGCCGCCGCTGCACGCGCCGCGCGCAGCCGACAGGACGTCAGCGCAACGGTGAACCTCTTCGGAAGGGCTGCCGAGCTCGCGCCAGAGGGAGACGGCTCCCGCGCCGGGCTGCTCGTCGATCTCGGCTCGGCGTTGCACCAGGCAGGCGATCTGACCCGCGCTCGGGAAGTACTCGAAGAGGCAGCAGCGCTGGCCCGCGAAGCGCAAGACGCTCACGTGGAATGGCTCGCGCGGATCGAGCTCGGCCTGCTCCGGCTGCGGCTCGAGCCCGAGGGAGCCGCCGAGAGGGCGCAGCAAGAGGCCGAGGCGGCCATCGCGGCGCCTGAAAACTCCGACGACCACGGGGTGCTCGCACGCGCCTGGTGCCTGATCGGCGAGACGCATCTGCTGCGCGCCCAGGGCAAGGAGCAGTCCGCGGCACTCGAGCACGCGCTCGCGCACGCCCGGCAAGCGGACGACGTGATCCTCGAGATCGACGTGGTGACCCGTTCGGTGCCGCCGATCGTCTTCGGACCCGTCTCCGTCCAGGAGGGAATGCGCCACGTCGAACTGATCCTTGAACAACGGGGCGAGATTCCCGCGGTCCAGAACATCGCGCTGCACGTCTTCGGTCATCTGCGTGCGAGGCTGGGACAGTTCGAGGGCGCGCTCGAGGCGCTCGCCACCTGGCGAGGACATTTTCGAGAACTCGGCCAAGAGATGCAGTACGCCATCACCTCAGGCTGCGTCTGGGACGTCTGCTCGCTCGCCGAGGACTGGGCCGCAGGCGAGCAGGCGCTCCGAGAGGGCTACGCGATCCTCGAGCGAATGGAGGAGAAGAGCTTTCTGTCGACCAGCGCGGCGTACCTCGGCGAGGCCGTTTTTCGACAGGGGCGACTCGACGAGGCCGACCGGTACAGCGCCATCAGCGAAGACCTCGGCGCCAGCGACGACCTCCTAAACGAGGCCGCCTGGCGAGCGCTGCGGGCGAAAGTGCTGGCAGCTCGCGGCGACCTCGAGCAAGCCGAATCGCTGGCACGCACGGCCGTCGAGCTCGCCGCGAGCACCGACTACCTCGACCTGCGCGCCACCACATGGCTCGACCTCGCCGAAGTCCTCCACGCCGCACGACGCCCCGAACTCGAGACGGCAGCGAGCGAGGCGCTCACTCTCTACGAACTCAAGGGAAACCTCGTCGGAGCGGCCCGAGCGAACGCGATCATCACAGCGGGCCTGGGCAGCTCGAGCGATAGCCTCTCCGCCTAGCCGCCTTCCCCGACAGTCTGTCGCGTGTCGCACACATGATTCGTCCCTGGCGACCGTAGAGCCCAGCCTGACTCGTCTGCGATCTCGGCATTTGGTGAGGCGGCGTGCGTGCAGCAGATGACGTCCCGCTCGCGACCGACCCCGAACTCGCCGACTGGATCATCCGCCTGAGCGCGGATCTCAGGCCCGAGCAACTTGCAGAAGCCGTCCGGCCACGTTTGGCCGCGGTTCTCGCCAGCTGACCTACCGTCTCTTTGGGGACAGGTTTTGGGGACAGGTCCGGGGCGACACTGGCTGCTTCCAGGCGTCTCGACGACCGTCGGCCAACCGTCGCCCGTTTAGCTAACAGACAACAGAACGCGGGTACGACACGGGTACATCAACCTGTACATCAGCGGGAAACCGAGGACACGAGCGACATAGAAGGAATGTCCGATTTGCAGGCCAATCGTGTCCGCGGACGCCCATGGCAAGGAGGGGGTCGACGGTTCGAGTCCGTCAGAGGGCTTTAGAAATGCCCTGCAAAAGGGCCATGTTTGGTGATTTTTGTTGCCTGTCCAGGCACGCGAGAGAACGCCAAGGGAACATTAGGGAACATGTGACCCCCTCTCTCAGCGAGAGGGAGTCATCTCGGACCTGCGTGAGTTCAGCGGCAGACGCTGTTTAGGCCGTGCGGCGGTGAACGAGCCAGAGGGTCACGCCGATGAGGAGCAGCGAGAGCGCAAGCAGCCAACTGCCCTCGATGAGCTGGAACGACCAGAACCGGCTGGCCGGCTGGTAGCTGGTCAACTGTGTGTACCCATGCCGGGACAGGCATTGTCCGATGAAATCTGACTTGCTGAAGTTGCCGGGTCCGGCCTTCGGCGGAGGCGGCGGACATATGCGCTCGAGAAGGCCGATAGGTGCCCGGCCAAACGCGAATTGGCCGCCCTTGGTCCACCACTGGCCCAGGACCAACGCAGAGCCAGGCACGTTGACGTTCCTGGTGATCAGCGCGGTCAGGTAATGCTCACGCAGGAACGTCCCGGCCGCGAGGGCGAGCCCCGCGTACGCGACGAGGGTGGCGACGATCGCGGGCACGACCCGGCGGATGAGCACGCCAGCGAGCGCGCCGATCGCGAAGGCAGCCAACGTCCAGGCAGCGAACGCGACCCCGCGCAGGTCGAATAGGCCGGAAGCGAGCGGGGAGAGCGCGGTGAGGAACCGGCTCTGGTTGCCCGCGGCGAAGTACGGCTCGTAGTACCAGGACAAGAGCGCGCTGAAGGCTCCGGCCGCGGCCGTCACCGTGGTCGCGAGCAGCACCAACTTGGCGAGCGTCCAACGCCGACGCCCAAAGCCCTGGGTCCAGGCGTAGCGGAAGGTGCCGGTCTCCAGCTCACGCGCCAGCAGCGGAGCGCCGAGGAATGCCCCGATCAGCGCGGGCACTGGCTGCCACACGAACCCGTTCGAAAGCTGAACGTCCATGCTTTGGAAGCTGCTTGCCAGGACGCTGCAGACAGGTGAGCCTGCCGGGTGGCATGCACTCGCGAGGGCGTAAGCGTGGTGCAAATGACGGCCTACCAGCCAGACGTACACCGCCAGGCCGCCCAGCAGCACGGCGACTCCGGTGAGCGCGAAGCGATGCTGGCGCCACGTGACCCAGATCATCCGCCGCCACGGCAGCGGCCGCACGTTCGCGTCCTGCTCCGGACGTGCGAGCATCGTGAGCGCGCTCATTGCATCGCCGCCGACAGTTCGGCGTCGGCGCCGCGCGCCGGACCGGGGAGCGCCGCGGCGCCGGTCTCGCGCAGATACGCAAGTGCGAGTTCTTCCAGCCCGACGGGATGCGCCTCCCAACCCTGCGGCACCGGCTCAGCGCTTCCGTTCGTCCTGACCAGGAAGTGGACCTGCGCCTCGCCGCGCCGAGCGTGCACGACATTCAGCCCCTCGCTGTATTTGTCGGCATGCGCGGTCGGGCCGGTCACGACGCGGTGGCATGCGAGAAGATCGTCGACCTCGCCGGCCACCTGGACGCGTCCGTGCGAGAGGAGAACGAGGTAGTCGGCGACTCGTTCGAGTTCGGCCAGCACGTGCGAGGACAGCAACACCGATACGCCGTCGTCGGCAGCCGCCGTCAGCACCGCCGCCATGAAGTCGTGTCGGGCGATCGGGTCGAGCATCGCTACCGGCTCGTCCAGCACGAGCAGCCGCGGCCGCCTCGCGAGCGCCAAGCTCAGCGCGAGCTGCGCCTGCTGGCCTCCCGACAGCCGGGCCGCCTTCCGCTGCAGTGGGATGCCGAGATCGTCCAGCCGACCCTTGACATACCGATCGTCAAAGCGGCGGTTCAGGTTGCGAGTGAGGTGCAGCATGTCCGCGACCGACAAGTTCTTGTAGAGCGGAGTGTCTTGCGCGACGAACGCGATGCCGTCCAACGCGGCGAGTGACCCAGCCGGCAGCCCGCCGAGCACCGTGACGCTGCCCGCCGACGGGGCCATAAGGCCGACCGCGAGATTCAGGAGGGTCGTCTTGCCGGCGCCGTTCGGGCCGACCAGTGCGACGACGTGACCGGCAGGAATCCCCAACGAGCACTCCCGCAACGCCCAGGTTCCGCCATACCGCTTGCCCAGGCCACCGGCCTCAATCACGTTCACGCGACACGCTCCGCTTCGCCACCGTCCGCCGCGTCAAGACGAACGGCCGAACCGTCACGGCGCTCACGAAAATCCCGCAGCACGCTGCTGAACAACGCCACTATCGCGCTGTCGTCCAGCCCCGCCGCATCGGCGCTGACAACCCAACCCGACAACGCACGGCGAAGCCCCGTTAGCTCGGGCAGCCCGGCCTGACTCAGCGTCGCCGTGATGAATGTCCCTTGCCCCGGTCGGCCGGCCGCCAGCCCCTTCGCCTCGAGATTTCTATAGGCCTTCAGCACGGTGTTCGGGTTGATCACCAGGGAGGCGACGGCGTCCCGGACCTTAGGCAGTTGGTCGCCCGGCTTGAGATAGCCAAGCCGCAGTGCGTGCTCCACCTGCTGGACAAGCTGCAGATACGTCGGGACACCAGAGGAAGGATCGAGCCGGAACTCGATCGCGGACCGCGCGACGTGCCCAGCGGACAGTTTGCTGCTCTGCTTATCTATCTCCATAAGACAAGCATACAGCGATGGTGGCTACCGTCAAGAGCTATCGGCTCCGGTCCGCCCGTGCGATGGAGCACTTATGGAGCCCAGCGGGCGCAACTGGTGGCAACCGGTGGCAAATGGCGCGCCCCGGAAAACCGCTCAAACAAGCCGATCCGCAACCGGTGGCAACCCACGGCAACCGTTTCGGAGCGCATGGTAAGGAGGGGGTCGACGGTTCGAGTCCGTCAGAGGGCTCTAAAATCCCTGCAACTCAGCGTCTCCTGTTGTCTATGCTGACTCGTCGGTAAGGAGGGGGTCAGCGAGCCGGGCGAGAACTTGCCTATTTGCAGGGCTTTCGCTACAGGAGTCTCTTCCGATTTCGTGCTTCTGACCGCCCCGAGGTCGCACCAGGGTCGCACGTCGTTCAGAGTTGATGGCGAACGGAGCGCCAACATGGGCGGCCTAAAGAGGGCCGCAATCATGCTCCGGTGCGGGTCCTCTTCTGCTGTTGAATCGCTCTCGGCCGGCCGCCCGTAGCGGTCGCGGTCGCGTCGGGTCACCACGTCCCGCTCAGCCGGCTGCAGCAGGCGACCGGGGTTATCGCTTCGGTACGTCGCCCTGATCCGGCCCGCCGAGCGGACGCCCCACCCGTAGCACTGGTGCGCCTTCCGCGAAACGCTCGTTCGCTCGTGAACAGAGTGGAGCCCGCTGGTTCCCCGGGCGGGCTCCGGTGGCGCAGGTGGTGACCTCTTCGGTGGGCGCAACCAGGAAGACATCGACTGCGCGTCGTTGGCGAACCTCAGTCTTTGATCTCCTCTCTCCTGTTTCCCAGTTCGTGTTTTCGCTATTTCGAGCGGAGGAAGCCTTGGAACTGCGCCTTGGTGGTGCCGGCGGCGTCGCCGAGATCCACGCCGGCTCCGCGTCCGCCTCCGGCTAGTCCGGCATAGGCGCCGGTCCCACGGATGACTTTCCAGGTGCCGGTGAAGACCGCCATACCGTCCGGGACGTCGATCCATCCAATCCGGTTTCGGGCCACGAGCGTGCCTAGCTTGCCGGTGAGCGTCATCCGGGGATTGTTGATGTCTATCGACTCCCCGTACCGCATGATCGTGCGCTGTGTCCAGCAGCAGAAGGTGGCGGTGCCGGTGTCGGGCTTGAGCGTTCCGGATGTCAGTGGGGTGAGCACAAATCCCGCTCCGTCCGTGACCTGGATGGCGACCCGCTGCTTCGCTCTGGTCGAGCCGGCTGAGGCGATGGCCGTAACCGTGACTGCCAAGGCCGCGAGAGCTGCGATTGCTGCCAGCTTCCCTTTCATTGCTCCTCCTCGTATGAGACGACATGTCGGGGGCAACCGTGGTCGTCCGTGCTGAGGGGAGGCTGAGGGGCGGCTGAGGCGGCCCAGGGCGCTCCGCAGCTCGGTCAGTCAGGTCGTGCACCCAGGCAGGCTCCCCGAGCGACCGGGGTCGCTCGGCTGGGACGGCTCTGGGGCCGGGTGCGGTCTAGAGGGGCCGAGCGTCCAGGTGAAGCGGGTGAGGGTCTCGCTCGGCGCGATGCCGCCGGGTCGCAGGCCGCGGCGGACGAAGAGTGTCGGGCAGTCGGCGGCGGCGGCGACGGCGGCCCGTGCGGGGCCGATTCCTTCTGTTCGCCAGCGGTCGGAGAGGCCGATCACGAGCAGCCGCGCGTCCGCTGCTGCGTCGAGGAGGCCCTGGGGGCCGGCGGGTATGAGCAGCGGCTCGGTGACGATGCCGACCAGCTGTTGCACGAGGAACGACGCGCGGGCGAGAAGCCGGCTGGCATCGCGGCGGCCGCGTTCGTCGTCGGCCTCGGTTCCGACGAGTCGCAAGCTGGTCGCCAGCGAACTTGCGAGCCAGGCGGCAAGCTCGATGGCGGACCAGTCGTGATCAGCGCCACCGAACGGCGTGATGATCGGGCCGGTCGAGTCGGCGCCGATCGTTCCCGCCAGGACGGCGACGTCGCATGGCGCTTTCTCGAGGGCAGCAGTCAGTTCGTCGGAGAGGCCGGGCTTCGTGAGCAGGTCGTTGGTGGCCAGGAGGAGCAGGAGGTTGGAGTCGAAATGGGTCGCAAGCCGGGCGGCTTCGGCGCCCGGTTCATGTGTGGTGTAGGCGGCGACGCGTGACGTCACGCCGTGTGTCTCGAGGAGCCTGCGCGTCTCGGCCAATTCGGCGGTTGCCGCTTCGAGTCGATCGTGCCTTTGCAGGAGTCGGGCCAGGATGAGCTCGCGCTGTGGTTCGCGGGCGAGCGGTTCCGCGATCGCGAGCAGGCTCTCGAGCGCGTCGCTCTCGCCGGCCGAGACAGTGATCGATCCAGGTGCGTGAGGAATGACGTGTTCAGCGGGCGCTCCTGTTGGGATCAGTTCAGCGTCCTGTCGGAGGATCGCCTGCTCGAGTTGTTGGATCGCGGGGCCGGGTTCGATGCCGAGTTCTTCGACGAGCAACCGCCGTGTTTCCCGGTAGACGTCGAGCGCCTCGGCCTGGCGTCCGGCGCCGTAGAGCGCGAGCATGTGCTGTGCGCGCAGCGCCTCGCGATAGGGATGTTGCCGGGTGAGTGCCTCGAGTTCGCCGACGAGTTCTGCTCGGCGGCCGAGTGCGAGGTCGGCGTCGATGCGTCTTTCGGTGGCGACGAGGCGAAGTTCTTCGAGGCGGCGGATCTCTGCTTGGGCGAACGGCTCTTGGATGAGGTCGGCGAGGGCTGGGCCCCGCCAGAGGCCGAGTGCCTCGCGCAGGATCCGGGCTGCGTTCTCGGGCGGCTCGTTCTGCGCCTCGGCGACGAGCTGCTCGAAGCGCAGGAGATCGAGCCGGTCGGGCCCGACCCGGACCATGTAGCCGGGCTCTCGGGTCTCGATCAGGTCAACATTCCCGAGCGCTTTCCGCAGCTGCGAAACGTGGTACTGGAGCGCGTTTCCGGCGGCTCGCGGAGGCCGCTGACCCCAGAGCTCGTCGATCAAGCGCTCAGCCGACACCACCTCGTTGGCGGAGGTGAGCAGCAGGACGAGCAGGGCGCGCAGTCTCGATCCCTTGAGTGTGAGCGGCCGATCGCCGTCGACGACTTCGAGCGGCCCAAGGATCCGGAAGTCCATACGTGGTCTCGCGCTCGACCGTACCAGGCTGGGCCTGTCGCCTCAGCACCGCCTCAGTGCGGGCTCAGCGGCTGGGTGGAGGTTGGGCGGGAGCCCGCGTAGGATCCTCCCGAGACGCCGAAGGGACGTTGGATGACCGAGCTGACCGTCGCTGGCGCTGACTTCGTCGGCTACCGGATCGAGGAAGAGATCGGCCGTGGCGGGATGGGTGTCGTCTATCGCGCCTACGACCTGCGGCTCAAACGGCTCGTGGCGCTCAAGCTGATCGCGCCCGAGTTCGCGCTCGACCAACGCTTCCACGAGCGTTTCGCCAGAGAGACCGAGCTGGCAATGTCACTGGAGCATCCGAACGTCGTGCCGATCTACGACGCCGGCGACGTCGACGGCCGCCTCTACCTCGCGATGCGTCTCGTCCCCGGGAGCGACCTTCGGAAGCTCCTTCAAACCGAGCGTGCGCTCGAGCCGGCCCGCGCGCTGACGATCTGCCGCCAGGTCGCGAGTGCCCTGGACGCTGCCCATGCCAAGGGTCTCGTGCACCGAGACGTCAAGCCCTCCAACGTGCTGCTGGACGAGGACGAGCACGTCTATCTCGCCGACTTCGGACTGACACGGCGACTCGACGAGCCACGCGCATTGCTCACTGATGGCCGCTCGATCGGGACGCCCGCCTACTTCGCCCCGGAGCAGATCGAAGGAACAGCAGTCGACGGCCGCGCAGACCTCTACGCGCTCGGCTGCATGCTCTTCGAGTGCCTCACCGGCTCGCCGCCGTTCGCCCGCGGCTCTCGGCTGGAGACCGCGTGGGCGCACCTGGAGGAGGAGCCACCGCGGGCGAGCAAGCGACGGGCGGGGTTGCCCCAAGCGGTCGACGCCGTGGTCACGCGCGCCCTCGCGAAGGAGCCGGAGGAGCGTTTCGCGACCTGCGGCGCGCTCGTCGCAGCAGCCGGGCAGGCACTCGGCCTCGGGAAGTTCGGGCCCCCCCGCCTGCGCCGGTCGCTCATCCTCGCCGGCGCGCTAGGCCTTGCGATCGTCATCGCCGGAGTCGTGATCGCGACGACGGCGAACCGCGGTGGAAAGGATGTCGCTTCTCAACTCTACGCCGGCCCGAACACCCTGGCCCGCATCGACGCGACGACGAACAAGGTCAGCAAGGTCATTCCCGTCGGCACCGATCCTGCGCTGGCCGTGGGAGACAGCGACGACACGGTCTGGGTCTACAGCCGAGGCGAAGGGCGGATCTGGCAGGTGAACGTCTCCCCGAACGTCTACGTCGTCGAGAAGACGCAGGTGTCGCTCCCCGCCGAGTGCTGCAGCCTGTTCACGGGGCCGGTGCTCGCGGCAGATCCCTCGTCCGGTGCGTGGTTCGTCGAGGGGGGGTTTGGCGGCACAAAGGCTCATCTCGTTCACCTTCCGATCGGGCCCTACGGAAAACAGACGTACCCGCTCGCCATCACACCCACGGGCGTCGCCCTGGGCGGAAGCGCCGTCTGGGTCGTGGGACACGATCGGCATGGAGACGAGGTGCTGCGCATCGATCCAGGCACCGGCCACGTGACCCGGACCCTGCGCTTACCTGGGGTCGACTCGATCGCCTTCGGCTACGGCGCGGTGTGGGCGCTGAACTCGGCGAGAGCGACGCTCTTCAAGATCGATCCACTCACGACCCGGCTGGCAGGCAGGCCGCTCGTAGTGGCTCACTCGCGCGCGACGCGGCCCGAGATCATGGCCCCGCGTGGCGACGATATTTGGGTCAGAGTCACCGGCGATGGTGGCACGACCTACAGGATCGATCCGTCGCCGCTGTACGCCTCTTACACCGAGGTCGACGGCCCACCCAGTTTGGGGGAGGACCAAGGGCAACTCGGGTCGCTCTGGTGGTACAACTGGCCGACCGGGAAGGTGAACCGGCAAGAAAAAAACAACGGGCCGATCGTGAAGATCCCCGTCACCCGCTCCCGGCCCGCGGCCGGCGGACCGTGCCTCACCTCGATGGCGGTCGCCTCCGGCAGTCTCTGGGTGACCGTGGCGCCGTTGCCGGACGACCACACCTGCTCGCGCTAGACCCAGTAGCAGTCTCCCTGCTCAGCCTCGCCTCAGCACTACCTCAGCGTCGACTCCCAAGCTCCTGGACGACGTTAATCCAGCAGCTGAAGAGGAGGAAGCCATGCGCACCAAGATCCTGACTTCCGCGATGGGATGTGCGGCGATCGGCCTCGTGTTCGTGATGGCCGCCGGCGCCGCCGCCAAACGAACGCCGAGCGCGTTTTCAAGGCATGTGGCATCCATCCAACACGCGGGAACGATTGCCTTCCTCCGCGCGCCCGCCGGCGGAGCGGGGCCATTTGGGACCGGTCAAAGCCTGTACGTCATCCATGCCGACGGCAGCGGCCTGCTGCGCGTGACGCCCCAAGGGACGGACGTCACCGCGTACGCATGGTCGCCAGACGGCAGCTTGATCGCATACATCGATACGGAGCATTCGCTCTGGCTGATCCGGCCCGACGGCACGGGGCTCCGCCTGCTGCTTCCAAGCTCGAAGCTCAGCACCTGGGACCTAAGCTGGTCTCCCGACGGAAAGCGGCTCGCCGTCGCCTCAGCTGGCCCGAGCCCCTACCGGTGCGCGAGAATCTCCATCGTTCCGATCAACGGAGCCCCACCCGCGGCACTTCCGAGTGGAGGCGCTTGCGGCGGTGTCGCCTGGGCACCCCGCGGAGACGAGATCGCCTACGACCGAAGCGGCATCTCCGTCATCCGTCCAGACGGAAGCGGCCGCCGACAAGTCGGGCCAGGTGGCGGTCCACGGTGGTCGGCGGATGGCAAGCAGCTCGCCTTCGTGGTCGCCGTCCGCCTCCGAAACGGCAACATCGACAGGTACAACGCCTTCGCCGTCGTCAACGCCGATGGAAAGCACTTCCACGTCGTCACCACACATGCATACAACGAGTACGGCGTTGCGTGGTCACCGCGTGGTCGGCGAATCCTCTACGGCCGGGCGCATCGCAAGGGCATCTACGTCGTTGGCTCTGACGGGCGGAACAACCATCGAGTGACCAGCGATTCGCCCCCGCAGGCCCTATGGGGCGCACTGGGCTGGTCACCGGACGGCCACTCGATCGTCTACACCGCCGGCGACCCCAGCAACACGGACCTCTACGTGATCGGCGTCGACGGTCTGGGCAAGCATCGGCTCACGAACAGCGCCGATAACGACATCGATCCGTCGTGGGTCGCCCATTGAGCTGACGCGGGAGCAAACGCCGCATCCGGCTCGGCGAACTTCCGGTCCGACCTGCCCGCGGCGCTCGGCCCTCGAGGTCGCACCAGGGTCGCACAGCCACGCAAAACGCGGGGAAACACGGCTACCCGCAACGTCCGCGAACCCGCTCGAATTGGCGGAATCCCGCTTCAGTCGGCCCCATCCACGTTCATGGTAGGAGGGGGGTCGACGGTTCGAGTCCGTCAGAGGGCTCTATCCCTAGGACATGGGCTAACGGCTGTTTCGCGCCTGGTCGCGAGCGCGCAACTTCGCCTCGACTGCCTCGACCTTCGCCCGCACGGTCGGCGGAACGCGCCCGTTGATCCCGGCCAGGCCGATGCTGTCGCTCGCCAGGCCGAGCCGGAGGTCCCGTCCGCCCGGGAGCCGGCCGGACGCGAAGAGCCTGACGGCGAGCTCGGTCGCGGGACTCAGCTTCTTGACGACCGAAGCGAGGATCTGCGAGTTGAGGTAGGAGAGGTCGTCGTCGACGCCGAGCCCCCAGACGCCCCTGACGTCGGCAGCCTCGAGCGCGCCGAAGCCACATCCGCCCGCGACGTCGAAGACCACGGCTGACCCTTCGTCGATCTGTCGGTTGGCCGCCCGCTCACAAGGCCCCTGGTCCTGGTACTTGAACGTCCCTGCGTAGTCGACGAGGACGCGGATGCCGGGACGGGCGCGGCGTGCGCCTGCCCGGAACCCTCGGATCAGGTCGCGCACCGACGGCACCGGCAGGCCTCCAACGGCCGATATTGCGTCGTTGTGGTGCGCCACCAGGGCGGCCAGGTAGCCACCGAGGTACCCGTCCTCCCAGCCGTCGAAGACGAGCCCGGTGACGTTCGGCTGTCCGGTCGGGTCGTAGAGGGAGCCATCCACGAGAAACCGGGTCTTCGGAAACCGCCGCGTCAGCCCAAACAGGGTCTCCGCGTGGACCGTCGTCGGGCCGGCGAACACCAGACCGGAGGTCCGGGCAGCCACTGCGAGGGTCCGCAGGAAACGGCTCAGGGAATCCCCGCCGTAGCGAACCCTGGCCACGATGCCGAGCTCGTTCGCCGCCTCTCGTAGCGCGTTGACCGGCTCCACCACTCCGGCCGACTGATCGGTGAGGTCCGGCGCGGTGTTGGGGACGAACGTGACCCGCAACGCTGCTGCGCCCGACCGCCGCTGGGCGGGGCCCGTCGTTGCGGCGATGAGAACCGCTGCAATCGCCGCGACCAGGGTCGCCGCGACCGCGATGCCGGGCGGGGACAACCAGCGGCGCCGTTGCGGCGGGGGCCCCGTTCCCTCCGCGGCAAATGTGGCCGGGGTCGGCCGTACGAGCTCGGGGTCCTGCTGCAGGATCCGCAGCTCGAGCCGCCTGAGCGGCTCGCCCGGCTCGAGCCCGAGCTCGTCGGCCAGCAGCCGTCGGCCGCGGTGGTACGTCTCGAGTGCGTCGGCCTGGCGTCCCGAGCGATAGAGGGCGAGCATCAGCTGAGCACGCGGGCGCTCCCGCAGCGGACTCGCGTCGACGAGCTGCTCGAGATCCGCGACGAGCTCCGAACCCTCCCCGGCGGCGAGCCGGGCGTCGAACCGGTCCTCTAGCGTGGCCAGGCGGAGCTCCGCGAGCCGAGCGATCTCCGGCTGGGCAAAGGTCTCGTACGCGAAATCCTGCAGCGCAGGGCCGCGCCAGAGCGACAGCGCTTCGCCGAGAACCTTGGCAGCCTCCGCCGCGTCTCCCTGTGCGAGCAATCGGCGAGCGTCGGCTCGAAGCTCCTCGAAGCGGTCGACGTCCACGTCGCCGGGGGCAACCCGCAGGACGTAGCCGCTGCCGTGGGTGACGAGGATGCGGGGCGGCTCGTCACCCCCGCCGGGCTCGAGGGCCTTGCGTAGATTTGAGACGTAGACGCGAACGACCTGCTCCGCCGTCTTCGGCGGCTGTCCGGCCCAGAGCTCGTCGACGATCCTGTCCAGCGCGACGACCTCGTTCCGGCGCAAGAGCAACAGAGCGAGCAACGCCGACGGCCGTGACCCGCCCAGGGGGATGAGGCGGCTGCCCTCGGCGACCTCGAGCGGGCCGAGCAGGCGGAACTCCATGGCTGCTTCTACCACTCCACCGGCGCAAAAGACAGGCATTTAGCGGGCCTTTATCCGGCGTTTGCGGGCTGCAGCGACCCTCGGAAGCCCGTTGCGAAGGAGGAGTTCGAGATGAATTGGCGTCCAGCCGTGTTGGCGACCGCGTTCGCGGGCGTGCTCATGGCCTTGCTCCTGCCGGCCCTCTCCCAGGCAACCTCGCCGGGCAAGAACGGCCGTATTGCATACCAGGTGAAAGACCGAGCGGGCCATTGGCAGGTCTGGGTTGCGAACGCCGACCTGTCCGGCGCGAAGAGGCTCACCCGCGGGCGTTACGACAGCGGCTGGGCGGTGTGGTCGCCGAACGGCAAGCGGCTCGCCTTCGACAGCAACCGAACGGATCGCACGCCGAACGACTCCCGCAACGTCAACGACGTGTTCGTGATGAAGCCGGATGGGTCCGGCGTGAAGAAGCTCACCGACTCGAAGGGCGTGAGCGGAGACAGTGCCTGGTCACCGGACGGATCGCTGATCGCGATGGATGCCGACCGCGGAAACCGGAAGGCATTCAGCGCTATCTACGTCATCCGCGCGAGCGGCCGGAAGCTGCGAAAGGTCACCAGCCCTCGGCCTCCGCTGAGCGACTATAAGCCTCGCTTCTCGCCGGATGGAACCCATCTCCTGTTCGCGCGGTACCGGGGGACCGCCGAGACCGCGCCGGCCGCTCTCTTCACGGTTCGCCTCGATGGAAGCCACCTCCACCAGCTGACCCCGTACTCGCTGCGCGTGGATGATGCGGACTGGTCGCCCGACGGCACGCGGATCGTCTTCGAGGCGTACCCGCACGGGCACCTCAACGCGTACGGAGACATCTTCGTCATCGACGCGACCGGTGGCAGGGCGGTCGATCTCACGCAGAACCCGGTCGGCGAAGCCGGATCTCTCGATCCCGTGTGGTCGCCCGACGGGCAGAAGATCCTCTTCCTCGACATTCGAAAGGTGAACGATCTCGGCCGATTCGGCCTGGCGACGATGAATCCGGACGGGTCCGACCGTCAGTTCGTCTCGAGCAAGGACCTCGAGGAACACCAGGCCGACTGGCAGACGATCCACTGAGACCAACGAAGGACGCGGTGCCGGCCGGCTAGTCGGCGCCGGCCTCGAGCACGACCTTGCCACGCTTTCCCCGGGCCGCGACTCGCTCGAACGCCGCGAACGCCTCCGTGAGCGGGAAGACCGAGTCGACCTCCGTGCGAAGCTCGCCTGCATCCGCGAGCGCCGTTAGCTCCATCAGTTGCTCGCGGCCGGGCTCGACGATGAAGTACGTCGCGCCCGGTATCTCCTCGGCGATCGTGACCACGCGGTCGCCGGCGGGAACGTCCCCGCCACGGGTGTCGAAGACCAGGTCGGCCGGCCCGCTCTCCACGACCGTCGCGCCGGCGTGTCGGGCGAGCTGGACGGCGATGTGCCCCACGCCGCCCAAGGCGCCCGTGATCAGCACGCGTTCGCCGGCGGCGAGTCTTCCGTGCACGAACAACGCTTGCCAGGCGGTCAGACCGCCCATCGGCAGAGCCGCCGCCTCGACATGGCTCAGCCGCGACGGCTTCGGGGCAAGCACCGCCGCCGGCAGGGCAGCGTACTCGGCGGCCACGCCGTCGCGATCGAACGGCGTGAGCGCGTACACCTCGTCACCCGTGTCGACGACGATGCCCGAAAGCTCATACGAGGGGATCGCCGGCAACCGGTCGACCGGCCACTGGAGCTCGTCACGCGTGATCGCCGCCGCACGCACGCGCACGAGCACCTCGCCCGGATTCGGCGACGGCGTCTCGATCTCCTCGACCTTCAGGCCGTCCTCGTGCAGCCGTACCGCAAGCACGCCGGGGATCTTGCCAGCTGGCGCACCTCGGGCTAGGCGCGGAGTGACAGGACGATCGCGCCGTCCGCACCCTCGACCACCTCGCGCAGGGCGTCTGCGGCCTGTTCCAGCGGACGGACGGAGGCGACCGGCACGCCGAGGGTGCCGCGGACCAGCAGCTCCGCGAGGGCCGACAGTTGCGGGCCGTCGGGCCGGACGTAGACGTCGGATACGGCCACACCCCGCTCCTCGCCCGGCGGATCGCCCGTGATCGTGGCGAGGCGGCCGCCGTCGGCGACGGCGACCAATGTGGTGGCCGCCTGCCCGCGGGCGGCGTTGACGGCCTTCGGGGCACCGCCGCCCGTGATCTCGCGAGCGAGAGCGGGCCAGTCGCCGTGGTAGTCGAGCACCTCCGCCGCGCCGTAGCCGCGGACACGGTCGGCCTTGACCGCGCTCGCCGTCGCGATCACGCGGGCGCCGCGGGCCGCGGTGAGCTGGACGAGCAGGCCACCCGTGATTCCCCCGGCTCCGTTCACGACAACCCAGGCGCCGCTCTCGATCTCGAGCGCCTCGTCGAGCGCCTGGGCGGCGGTGAGGGCGGGAATCGGAAACGCTCCGCTCGCCTCCCAGGACGCCGCGCGCGGCCGGGGCGCGACGGCCGCCGCCGGCGCGAGCACTCTCTCCGCCCACGTGCCGTGACGCCGCAGGGGCAGCGGATGTGTGATCACCTCGTCGCCTTCGCTCACCCCGGCCACCCCGGAGCCGACCGCCACGACCGTCCCGGCCGCCTCCGTCCCCAGTGCCATCGGAGCAGGGCCGCCGACCTGCCAGCTGCCAATCCTGACGAGCTCGTCCCAGTTGCCGATGCCGGCGGTCGCGACCTCGATCAGGACCTCGTCCGCGGCAGGCGGCACCGGCTCGTCCACCTCGAGGATCTCGACGGGCTCGCCGCGTGCCGTGATTCCGGCCACTCGCATCCGGTCCGGCACACGCTAGTGGCGCCGGTGTTCACCACGACGCTCAGTCGCCGGCGACGAGGCCGTGCTTGAAGGCGTAGGTGACGGCCTGGGCGCGATCGCGGACACCGGTCTTGGTGAAGAGGTGGTTGATGTGGCTCTTCACCGTCGCTTCGCTGACGACGAGCCGCGTCGCGATCTCGTTGTTGGAGAGGCCCTGGGCGACGAGACCGAGCACCTCCGCCTCGCGCGGCGTCAGTCCGTCGGGCAGCGGTGAGGGAGCGTCCGACGGAAGCGCCTCCGCTGGGCCGGTGGCCACCGCATCGATCAGGTGGTGCTGCACCGCCGGATCGATCGCCGCCTCCCCCCGCGCGACCGCGCGGATCGCCTCCTGAACCTGGTCGGCGCCGGCGTCCTTGGTCAGGTAGCCGCGGGCGCCGGCGCGGAGGGCTGCGAGGAGCGATCGGTCGTCCGCGTAGGTCGTCAGCACCAGCACGTCGACCGCGGGCGCCTGGTCCTGGAGCCGCCGCGTCGCCTCGACCCCGTCGCAGCCCGGCATGCGCAGGTCCATCAGAACGACCTCCGGTGCGAGCTCGAGCGAGAGCGCCACCGCCTCCTCGCCGTCGGCAGCTGCTCCGACGACCTCGATCTCGGGGAGCAGCCCGAGGATGGTCACCAACCCCTCCCGGACGACTCGCTGGTCGTCGGCTACGAGCACACGGACCGGCGCCTGCTCGCTCATGCGGGAAGCCACAACTCCACGCGAAAGCCGGTCTCCGTGGGATCGGCGGCAAAGGTCCCCCCGAGCAGGCTCGCCCGCTCCCGCATCCCGGCGAGGCCGTATCCCCCACCCGACCCGGCCGGGCGGGCATGATCGTTGTGCCCGAAGTCCTCGACGGTCAGACGGGCGCCGCTCGTCTCGTATTCGAGTCGCAGTTCGACCCGCTCCGGGGCCGCGTGCTTGCGCACGTTCGTCAGCGCTTCCTGCGCGACGCGGTAGAGGGAAAGACGCGCCTGCGCATCGAGGACGCGCTCGATGCCGGTGACGGCCGACGCGCACGGCACACCCGTGTCGTGCTCGAACTCGCTTGCCAGGTCCGGCAGACGCTCCGGGCCGGGCAGGTCGTCGTCGCGCAGCATCCCGATCGCCCGCCGCGCCTCCTCGAGTCCCGACCTCGCCAGGTGATGCGCGCGCTCGACCGCCGCCGCCACCTCGCCCGGCGCGTTGCCACCTGCCGAGAGCAGGCGGGCTCCTTCCAGCTGGAGCACCAGGCCCGAGAGCGAGTGTGCAAGCACATCGTGCATCTCGCGCGCGAGGTGCTGCCGCTCGGCGAGCACCGCGGCCTGCGCCTGTGCTTCGCGATTTCGATCGATCTCGAGCAGCAGCGTCTCGGTCTGTTCCTGGCTCTCGCGTAACCGCCCCGCGAGCCGAACGACGACGTAGAAGGCGACGATGCCGAGCTCGTTGAGCAGGATCGTGCCCCAGGACTCGTCGCCCCCGAGTCCGTAGGCGGCGGCAAGTGACCCGAGCGCCACTGCAAAAAGCGCTGTCCCGCGCCAGCCGCGAACGCGCATCGCTGCCACTCCGACGGCGAGGAAGACGCCGATCAGGCCGGGGCCGTGCCGCTGCAGCCACACCAGCGCGACTGCCGAGGAGAGCACCGCGAGAAAGAACGGGGCCTGGACCGATGCACCACGGTGCCTGGCAGACAGGACGCCGATGACGCCGATCGCAAAGGCGAGCACGGCGAACAGCACGCCGAGCCGCTCCCCGCTGAGCCCCGGCGCCGGATCGGCCCGAGACGTGAGGAAGGCGACCAGCACGACGACGACGATCGCCAGCGGTCGCAGAACCCGCAGGGTGGCGCGTTGCCGAGCGCGCACCTGAGCGAGCGACGCGAGCGTCAGCGTCGGATCGGCGCTCATGACCGACAGGTTAGGCGGGTGCATCGGAACCCGCATCAGCCCCTGGGTGGAACGGGCGCACGGGCCGACATCCACCCGGGGATGGATCGAAGTTCGACCCGCCGCCCGATGACGTCGCGCGGCGCTCGGCCTAGCGTGGCCAAACACCGCGTTGCCCACGCAGGAGGCCCGAATGACCGCAATCGCCAACGCCACGACGCCCCGCCCGCCCGGCCAGCCAGGCGGCGAGGCCGCGATCAGCATCCGCGGCCTCGGCAAGCGCTACGGCAGGGTCGAAGCCGTCCGCGGCATCGACCTGGACGTCGCGCCCGGCGAGATCTTCGCCTTCCTCGGTCCGAACGGCGCCGGCAAGACGACCACGGTCGAGATCCTCGAGGGCTTCCGTCACCGCACCGAAGGCGAGGTCAGCGTGCTCGGCGTGGACCCCGACGCGGGCGACGGCGGCTGGCGCAACCGGCTCGGAATCGTGCTGCAGGAATCGCAGCCGGAGCCGGGCTTGACCGTGCGGGAAGCGCTCGAGCTCTACGCCGGCTACTACGCGCGGCCGCGTGACGTCGAGGAGACGATCGCGCTGGTCGCACTCGACGAGAAGGCCGACACGCTCGGGGAGCAGCTCTCCGGCGGGCAGCGGCGCCGGCTCGATGTCGCGCTGGCCCTGATCGGAGACCCGGAGCTGATCTTCCTCGACGAGCCGACGACCGGTTTCGATCCGCAGGCACGCCGGGCTGCCTGGCAGGTGGTGGAAGGCCTGCGCGCGCTCGGCAAGACGATCTTCCTCACCACCCACTACATGGACGAGGCCGAGAGGCTCGCCGACCGGATCGCGGTGATCGCAGCCGGCCGCATCGTCGCCCTGGGCACTCCGGAGACGATCGGCAGACGTGATCGCAGGGCCGCGACGATCACCTTCAGCCTCCCCGCGAACCTCCGCGGCGCCCACCTCCCTGCGGGCCTCCGCGGCGTCACGCATCTCGACGACCGCGGACGAGCGACGATCCGGACCGAAACGCCGCTTGTCCAGCTCCTGCAGCTGAGCGGCTGGGCGATCGCCGCCGACCTCGACCTTCCCGACCTCGACGTTCGCCGCCCGACGCTCGAGGACGTCTACCTCGAGCTGACCCGCGACCGAAAGGACGGCTGACCGATGTCCATGCCTCTGGTCCTGCACCAGGCTCGCTACGACCTGCGCGCCTTCCTGCGCAACAAGCAGGGGCGGTACTTCACCCTGATCCTGCCGATCGTCCTGCTCGTCGTCTTCGTCAGTGTCGGTGTCGGGGGCAAGACGGTGGGTCCGGATCACGCAGATTCGTCGACCTACTACGTGCCGGGGCTCTCGGCACTCGCGATCGTCGCCGCGTCGTTCGTCAATCTCGTCATCTCGATCACCGCTCAGCGCGAAGCGGGAGTGCTGAAACGCCGCCGCGCCACTCCGGTGCCCGCCTGGGTGCTGATCGCCGGCCGCACCCTGACCGCGATCGTCGTCTCGCTGGCGACGCTGACGATGCTGCTCGCCGTCGGCCACTTCGCGTACGGCATCGAGCTCTCCGCCGCCACGATCCCGGACGTCGCCGTGACGGCGATCGTCGGATCCGCCGCATTCTGCGTGCTCGGGTACGCCCTCTCGACCCGGATCCGCTCCGCCGACGCGGCGCAGCCGATGGTGCAGGCGCTGATGCTGCCCCTCTACTTCATCTCCGGAGTCTTCGTTCCCAGCGTCGACCTGCCCGGCTGGCTGAGGCACGTCGCCTCCGCGTTTCCGGTCGAGCACCTCGCGGACGGACTCAGTCACGCCTACTCACCGGCGAGCGGAGTCGTCTGGAGCGATCTCGCCGTTCTCTCCCTCTGGGCAGCGGGCGGCCTCGTGCTCGCCCTTCGCCGCTTCAGCTGGACGCCCAGCACCACGACCACATGAAAGGAGCATCCGATGCTGCATCTCGGCTGGATCGCAATCGCCATCTTCGTCGGCTGGCGGATCGCGTTCTTCGTCATCAAGGGGCGGCGCCGCCGGCAGTGAGCGGCGGCGCCCTGCCGGAGCGTCGAGTGTGCAGCCGGGGTCGACGGCGATGGCCGGTGATGCGATCGACCATGGCGTCGGCGGCGGCGAGGCCTGCGAGGATCCGGTCGTGGCCGGGTTGGCCCAGCACGACCCCGGTTATCGTCGTCCGCTTGCCGTGGATCCAGCTGACGGCGCGGAAGGCGAAACAGCCGCCGGCGGCGTCGTCGGAGCCGGTCTTGACGCCGACGAATCCGTCGTGCCCGAGCAATGCGTTGGTGTTGTGGACGGTGCCGGCGACGGGCAGCGTCGCGCTCGGAGTGGCAACGATGCTCGCGAACACCGGCACGCTCATGGCTCGCTCGACGATGCGCACCTGGTCGGCGGCGCTCGACACGGTCGCGTCGTCGTAGCCGCTCGGGTCGGTGTACCGGGTGTGGATCATGCCCGACGACCGCGCGGCGACGTTCATCCGCGCAACGAACCGGCCTGCCGAGCCCGCATCCCAGCGCGCCAGAACCATGGCGATGTTGTTCCCCGACGGCAACAGCAGCGCCTGGAGCGCCTGGAGCTCGGTCAGATGCTCGCCGACTGAGATGGACACGACCGATTCCTCCCGTCCGCGGCGTCGGTCGGTGTCGGCGGCGTCGGCTTCGGTGAGCACGATCGTCGGGCCGCTCTGGCCCGGCCGCAGCGGGTGGTCGCGGAGGACGAGATACGCCGTCATCACCTTCGCCACGCTGGCGATCGGAGCCGCATGCTGGTTCGGGCCGGCCTGGACCCGCGACTGTCCCGTCTCGATGAATGCCGCCTGGCCGTGGGCCGGCCACACCGTGCCCGGCGGCGCCTCGCCGATGCGAAGGAGGTCGCTGGGCGATGCGGCTCTCGAGGGCGAGGACCCGAGCGACTGGTACCCGAGCGCGGCGAGAATGGCGATGACGGCGAGCACGCCGGCGGCGCGGATCCTGCGAATCCGAATCCGCCGCCTCGCTGTCCGCGCTGGTTCGCGGTGGGCCATGGCGCCATTCAAGGCAGCGCGGTGTTGCAGGCACGTATCCGGTTTTCGATATGCCGACGAAACACCGCGGCTCTAGCATCAGAACATGCGTGTGCTGATCGTCGAGGACGAGCCGTACATGGCGGAAGCCATCCGCGACGGGCTGCGCCTCGAGGCGATCGCGGCAGATATCGCAGGCGACGGCGACACCGCTCTGCAGCTGCTCAGGCTCAACCCCTACGACATCGCCGTGCTCGACCGGGACATTCCCGGACCCACGGGCGACGAGATCGCAGAGCGCATCGTCGCGTCCGGCAGCGGCCTGCCGATCCTCATGCTCACCGCGGCCGACCGTCTCGACGACAAGGCCATCGGGTTCGAGCTCGGCGCCGACGACTACCTCACGAAGCCGTTCGCACTCCGAGAGCTCGTGCTCCGGCTCAGAGCGCTCGCCCGCAGGAGCGCCCACAGCCGGCCACCCGTGCACGAGATCGCCGGCCTGCGGCTGGATCCATTCCGCCGGGAGGTCTACCGCGACGGGCGCTACGTCGCGTTGACGCGGAAGCAGTTCGCGGTGCTCGATGTCCTCGTCGCCGCCGAAGGCGGAGTCGTGAGCGCCGAAGAGCTCCTGGCGCAGGCGTGGGACGAGAACGCGGACCCGTTCACGAACGCCGTGCGCATCACCGTCTCGGGACTGCGCAAGCGGCTCGGCGAGCCCTGGATCGTCGCCACCGTCCCGGGCGTCGGATACCGGATCGACACGGGAGGAGCCGGTGGATAGAGCACCCGGGTTGAGCGTCCGGCTGAAGCTCGCCCTCAGCTATGCCGGGTTCCTCATGCTCGTGGGCGCCGTCCTGCTCACGGCCGGCTACTTCTCGCTCTCGCGCGGCGTGCACCCCGGCGTGATCTTCATGGTGCGCAGTCACGGCGAGCTGCTGCGCGACTTCGCTCCGGTGGCGGCTCTCGTGATGGCGTTCCTGCTGGTGTTCGGCCTGCTGGGCGGATGGCTGCTCGCCGGCCGCGTGCTCGCTCCGCTGACTCGCATCACCGACGCCACACGCGTGGCCGCGACCGGGTCGCTCTCCCACCGGATCGCGTTGGAGGGGCGGCAGGACGAGTTCCGCGAGCTCGCCGACAGCTTCGACGCCATGCTCGCCCGGCTCGAAGCGCACGTCGCCGAACAGCGGCGGTTCGCGGCCAACGCCTCGCACGAGCTGCGCACCCCACTCGCGATCACGCAGACGCTCCTCGACGTCGCGCGCAACGACCCCGATCGCGACGACGGCGAGCTCTTCGACCGCCTCCACGCCGTCAACGCGCGGGCGATCGACCTCACCGAGGCACTGCTCCTGCTCAGCCGAGCCGACCAGCGGGCCTTCGACCCGGAGCAGGTCGACCTCTCCCTCGTGGCCGAGGAGGCCAGCGAAACGCTCCTCCCCCTCGCCGAAAAGCACGGCCTCACCATCGAAACCTCAGGCGACATGAGCCCCACCATCGGGTCGCACCTGCTTCTGCTGCAGATGAGCACGAACCTCGTCCACAACGCGATCGTCCACAACTTGCCGGAACAGGGCACCGTGTGGGTCACCACCCGCGCTCGGCCCGAGAATGTGGCGCTCACCGTCGAGAACACCGGCGCGAAGCTCACCCCGCAGTTCGTCTCGAAGCTCGCCGAGCCCTTTCTGCGCGGCGTCGAACGAATACGCACCGATCACGCGGGTGTCGGCCTCGGCCTGGCGATCGTCAACAGCATCGCCCAGGCTCACGACGGGACCCTCACGCTCGACCCCCGGGCCGACGGCGGGCTGCGCGCCACCGTGCACCTGCCCGCCGATCCCTGGAGCCGCCGTGATCTCACAAACGACGCAGCCGCTCCGTTTCTGTAGCCGACCGCCAATCGGCCGAAAGGAGAGCACGTGCGCCTCTACGACTATGCCGCCTCGGCGAACTGCTACAAGCCGCGGCTGCTCCTCGCGCTGCTCGGAACGGAGTACGAGCGTGTCCCGGTCGACATCTTCGGCGGCGACACGCTCACCGACGCCTACGGTGCGCTGAACCCGGCGCGGGAGACGCCCGTGCTCGAACTCGAGGACGGCCGGGTGCTCGCCCAGTCGAACGCGATCCTCTGGTATCTCGCCGAGGGGACGCGACTCCTCCCGACCGATCCCTTCGAGCGCGGCCAGGTCGCGCAATGGCTGTTCTTCGAGCAGGAGCAGGTCATGAGCGGCATCGGCGGCGCGCGCTTCCGGATCATCACCGGCCGCAATCCCGAGCTCGTCCCGGCGAAGCTCGAGCTCGGCAGAGGCGCGCTCGCCGTGCTCGAGGCGCACCTCGAAGGCCGCCCCTACCTCGTCGGCGACGACTGCACGATCGCCGACCTCGCAAACTTTGCGTACACGCACGTCGCCGGCGACGCGGGGCTCGAACTCGACGACTACCCCGCCGTCACGGCATGGCTCGCGCGCATCGTCGCGCTGCCGGGCTTCATGGACGACCTCGCGCCGTACCCCGCGAACGCGCGCCCCGGCAAGAGCCGGTCGATCTACGACGCCTAGCGCGCCGCGCCCGGTCCGGGCACGAGCTCCAGGTCTCCGGGCTTGACCGGCGAGCCGTCGGCGGCGACGAGCGCCACCGAGACGCGTGAGCGGTCGCTGCGCCGGCGGGCGATCCGCGGCGGCTTCTCCGAGACATGCCGGTCGCCCCACTGCATGAGCGCGAGCAGCACCAGCCCCAGCTCGCGCCCCTTCGCCGTGAGCCGGTACTCGAAGCGCTCCGGCCGCTCGCTGTAGCGGACACGCTCGGCGATTCCCTCGTCGACGAGGCGGTTGAGCCGGTCGGTGAGCACGTTGGTCGCCACGCCGAGGCTGGCGAGGAACTCGTCGAAGCGGCTGCGGCCGAACACGAGGTCGCGCACGATCAGCAGCGTCCAGCGGTCGCCGACCAGCTCGAGCGAGCGGGCGATCGAGCAGACCTGTCCTTCGTAGTCGCGTTTCAGCATGGCCCGAAGCTTACCGGCTCCGACTTGCGTGAAGCAAGTTAGCTTGTGTAGAGTCGCTTGCTTCATGCAATCACCACACCCACGGAGGACAGCACATGAGTGAGCTCGCCCCCACGACGACCCTCGACACGGGCGTCGAGATCGCCATCGCCCGCAACGGCGCGTTCGCCGACTCCGGCGGACACGAGACGGCGACGATGTTCCCGGCGCTGCGAATGCTCGTGGTCACCTGCCTCGACCCGCGCGTCGACCCGGCCCACATCCTCGGACTCGACCTCGGGGACGCGATGGTCGTCCGCAACGGAGGCGGCCGAGTCACGCCGGAGGTGATCGCCAACGTCGCCTTCGTCGGCCAGCTCGCTGCCAACGCAGTGCCCGAGGGGCCGCTGTTCGAGGTCGCGGTCATCCACCACACCGACTGCGGATCCCGCGCCCTCGCCGACGACGGGTTCCGGCACCGCTACGCCGAGCTCGTCGGTCGGGACGAGTCGGCACTGCGCGAGTACGCGATCGTCGATCCCCCCGCCACGGTCGCGGCCGACGTCGAGCTCCTCCGCAGCGCTGCGGCCGTCTCTCCCCGCATCAGCGTCTCCGGCCACGTCTACGACGTCGTCACCGGACGGGTCGAGACCGTGGTTCCCGCACCAACCGCGAAACGGAGCAGGTAGGCATGTTCGAGAACCTCGCAACGTTCATTCAGCGAAATCGCCGGCGGGTGCTGTTCGTCGCGATGGCCGCCATCGTGGTCGCCGGCGCGTTCGGCCTGGGAGTCGCGAAGCGGCTCAGCCCGTACGGAGACACCGATCCGTCCACCCAGTCCGTCCAGGCGACGGATCGCTACGAGGCGGCGACGGGAACCCGGATCGACCCGGGCGTCGTCGCGCTCGTCACCACCGGAGGCGTGCACGGCGCGGCGGCCGAGCGGCGGGTCCGGCAGATCGAGGCGAAACTGCGCGCGAGCCGCGACGTCGCCACCGTCTCGAGCTACTACGACAGCCACGACCCGGCCATGGTGTCGCGGGACGGGCGGTCGACCTATGTCGTCGCGTACTTCAGGCAGAGGTCTGACTTGCGGATCCAGGACGACGCCAAGCGCGTGGAACGCGCCTTCGCGGGCCGGCACGACGTCGAGCTCGGCGGCGGCGCGGTCGCGAACGAGCAGGTCGGCACGCAGGTCGGGAAGGACCTCGCACGGGCCGAGCTGTTCGCCTTCCCGATCATCTTCCTGCTCTCACTGCTGTTCTTCCGCTCGCTCGTCGCCTCGCTGCTGCCGCCCTTCCTCGGCGGCCTCGCGATCCTGCTCACCTTCTTCGCGCTGCGGACCGTCTCGAGCTTCACCCACCTGTCCGTGTTCGCTCTCAACATCGTCACCGGCCTCGGGCTCGGGCTCGCGATCGACTACAGCCTCTTCACGGTCTCCCGCTACCGCGAGGAAGCGGCCCGCACCGGCTTCGGCGTCGAAGCGCTACGGCGGACGCTCGCGACCTCGGGACGGACGATCCTCTTCAGCTCGCTCACGGTCGCCGCGGCGCTCGCCTCGCTCACGGTGTTCCCCCAGAACTTCCTTTTCTCGATGGGCCTCGCCGGAGCGATCGTCGCGCTCGTCGCCGCCGCCCTGGCCCTCCTCGTCCTGCCGGCGCTGTTGGCAATGCTCGGACCACGGATCAATGCCCTCGCCCCCGCGAGGCTCCAGCGCGCCGCAGACCGCGAAGCACGGCCGGCGGAGGCCGGGTTCTGGTACCGCCTGTCACAGTTCGTGATCGCGCGGCCGGGACGGGTCGCGCTCCTCACCGCCGCCGGATTGATCGCGCTCGGCGTGCCGTTCGCGTCGATCAAGTTCCTGCCGGCCAACGCCGGCGTGCTCCCGGCAAGCGCGAGCGCGTATCGGGTCGACTCGGCGCTGCGCACGGAGTTCCCGCCCGGTAGGACCGCGCCGCTCGAGGTCGTGGCCGGCGCCCCGGCCGGATCGGCCCGGGTGACGGCGCTCGCGGCTCGGCTGCGCGCGCTCCCGAATGTCTCCGCGGTCGCGCCCGCGCGGCCCGCGGGACCCCACCTCTCGCTGATCGACGTCGCACCGTCCACTACGACCTACGGCGCCGCCAGCCGAGACCTCGTCCGCTCGGTGCGAGCGCTGCAGACGCCGTTCTATCTCGGCGTCGCCGGCGAGACGGCGGGATACGTCGACCTCGAGCACAGCCTCGGCACGCACCTGCCGCTCGTGCTGGCACTCGTCATCGCATCGACCCTGGTCGTGCTCTTCCTGATGACCGGCTCGCTCGTGCTCGGCGTGAAGGCCGTGCTGATGAACGCGCTCAGCCTGAGCGCCGTGTTCGGCATCCTCGTCCTGGTCTTCCAGCACGGAAGCCTGCAGGGGCTGCTCTCGTACCAGAGCACCGGCGCACTCGACGCCACCCAGCCGATCCTGCTCTTCGCGATCGCCTTCGGGCTCGCCACCGACTACGGCGTCTTTCTGCTCTCGCGGATCAAGGAAGCCCACGACAGCGGCGTGCCCAACGACGAGGCGGTCGCAATCGGACTCGAGCGCACCGGGCGGATCGTGACCGCAGCCGCCCTGCTGTTCGCCGTCGCGATCGGCGCCTTCGTGACGTCGAAGCTCGTCTTCATCAAGGAGCTCGGCCTCGGCACCGCGCTCGCCGTGCTGATCGATGCCTCGCTCGTCCGCGGCCTGCTCGTGCCGTCGCTGATGGGGCTGCTCGGCAAGTGGAACTGGTGGGCGCCGGGACCCCTGCGCCGGCTGCACGCGCGCAACTCGCCCGAGCCTGCACTGGGGACGACGAAATGAGATGCGCTGCGGGCTCGGCCGACCTCCGGCGAGGGGTGATGTCGCCGGCGCGGTCGGCCGAGCCCGGTCCAGGACTGATGTGGATGCCCGCGCCGCCGAGCCGCGGCTTCATGGAGCCCGACCCGGGCGCTCCGCCGTTCGAGTGGTCACGGGACGGGCTCACCTTTCTCTGGCTGGTCGCGTTCGTCCTCGCTCTCGTGCTCGAGGTCGAGCTCGCCGTGCACGGCGGCACCTCGTGATCGAGTCCGTCACTGCAGCTGCCCGAGTCGCTCGCGGTACTCCTCGGCGTTGATCTCGCCACGGGCGAAGCGCTCGCCGAGGATGCGCCGCGGCGAGTCGCCGCCCCCGCCCTCGCCCGGGCCGCGACCGCGCCGCCAGAGGACGGCGACGAGCGCGACGAGGAGGAGCACGAGGATCGGGAAGACGATCCACCAGTGGTTGTGGTGCCAGCCGTGCCGGCCGGCGGCCGCGTCGAAGATCAGCGGGACGAGAGCGTGCATGAGGTCATCTCCTTCGGTCCGGAGCGGTGGGCGCGATCGAGCATGCGATCACCGTCGCAGCCGAAGACCCGCTCCGAAACGCCCTCGGGGAGGAACTCCGCCGTCCTCCCGCGGGGGGAGACGGGATCCTCCCCAGGGACGACTCCGCGCGGAGGGAAGCGGGTTACCCTCATGCGAAGGGGTTCCGATGATCGCACGCCCAGCCACAGCCCGGCGCCTTGCTCGCAGCAGGCGACCGACACCGGGGGACGCCCTCGTCGCGGTCGCCGCGTTCGCGCTGACCTTGGCACTGCTCGCGAGCCCGCATGGCTCGGGCCGCCACCTGGACCCCGTCAGCATCTTCCTCGCGGCGGCCGCTTGCTTCCCTCTGGCCGCGCGCCGGCGATCGCCGCTCGGCGTCTTCGCGCTCACGGCTGCGGCTAGCGCGGCGCTGAACGGTCTCGACTCCCTGCTCGGGCCGCCCTTCGGCCCGACGATCGCGCTGTTCTACGTCGCCCTCGACGAGCGTGCTCGTGCTCGCGTGGCGCGCACGGCAGCGCTTGTCGCCGGGATGTTCGCGATCCACGTCGCCGCGACGGCGAACGCGCACTCGGGCTTCCCGACGAGCGAGATCCTCTTCGGCGTCGTCGTCTGGGGCGGCGCCTGGATGGTCGGCGACCAGATCCGGCAGCGCCGCCGGCGCCGGCTCGACATCGAGGAGCGATTCCGGCACGAGGGGCGGCTGGCAGTGGCTGAGGAGCGGACGCGGATCGCACGCGACCTGCACGACTCGGCCGCGCATGCGATCAACGTCATCCTCGTCCAGGCCGGAGCCGCACGGCTCTTGCAGCAGCGCGATCCCGCCGCTGCGCAGGCCGCGCTATCGACGATCGAGGACGTCGCGCGCGAGACGATCGGCGAGATCGACCATCTCGTCCACGGCCTGCGCGAGGCCAACGGCTCGGCTGCCGTGGAGCCACCGACCGGCCTCGCTGCGCTCGACAACCTCGTCGAACGCCATCGCGCGGCGGGGCTGGCCGTCGAGGTGCGCGTCGAGGGTGAGCCCCGGGTCCTCGCCCGACGGCTCGACCAGGCGGCTTACCGGATCCTGCAGGAGTCACTCACGAACGCTGCCAGGTACGGCGACGGTGCTGCGAACGTCGAGCTCCACTACGGTAGGGGTCGGCTCGACCTGACGATCTCGAACGCGGTCCCGGCCACGAGCCGGGGAGACGCGGTCGGCGGCGGTCACGGGATCCTCGGCATGCGCGAACGCGCATCTCTGCTCGGCGGCACGCTCCAGGCGGCTCGCGAGGGAGCAGCATTTCGCGTGCGTGCGCGCATGCCGTACGGCCAGGTCGAGGAGACCTCGTGACCGGGACGCCGGTACGAGTGCTGCTCGTGGACGACGACGACCTGATGCGCGCCGGCCTGAAGGCCGTGCTCTCCAGCGACGAGCGCGTGGACGTGGTCGGAGAGGCAGGCGACGGGCGCAGTGCCGTCGAGCAGGCACGCAGGCTCCGTCCCGACGTCGTGCTGATGGACGTGCGGATGCCCGATCTCGACGGGATCTCAGCCACGCGCGATGTCCTCGACACCTCCGGGGAGGTCAAGGTCGTGATCCTCACGACGTTCGAGCAGGACGACTACATCTTCGGCGCCCTCAACGCCGGCGCCTCCGGCTTTCTGCTCAAGCGCACCAGCCCCGAGCAGCTGCTGGCCGCGATCCAGACCGTCGCGGCGGGCGACTCGCTGCTCTCTCCCTCGGTCACGCGCACGGTCATCAACCAGATGGCCAGGCAGCCGGCGCCGCAGCTCGGCCCGAACCGCCTGCTCGAGGGGCTGACCCCCCGGGAACGCGAGGTGCTCGAGCTCTTGGCCCGCGGGCTCTCGAACGGCGAGATCGCGTCGGAGCTCGTGATCGAGGAGTCGACGGTCAAGACGCACGTGAAGCGGATCCTCATGAAGCTGCGCCTGCGCGACCGGATCCAGGCCGTGATCTTCGCCTACGAGAGCGGCGTCACGCAGCCCGGCCCCAAGCCCGGCGCCTGAGGCTCGCGTACCTCCGCGGGGCGAGCCCGAGATCCCACCGCGGCGGGACGGAAGATCCGGCCGCCGGGCGACGACACGGCGCGCGATCGCACGCAGTCTCTCCGGGTCGCAACCCGTACCGAGAGGAGAGCCATGATCCGCCCAGGAGAACACCTCACGAACCCCGTCACCGGCGAGATGTTGATCTTTCACGAGACCGCGGCCGAGACCGGCGGCGAGCTCGTCCGGGTCGAGACGATCGTCGAGCCCGACGGGTTCGTCGCGGCTGCGCACGTCCACCCGTCGCAGACCGAGCGCTTCGACATCCTCGAGGGCACGGTCGAGTTCCGCCTCGGAGGCGAGATCGTCCGTGCCTCGGCCGGCGACGAGGTCGTCGTGCCACCGGGGACTCTGCATCGGTTCCGGAACACCGGCGCCGCCGAGGCTCGCTTCCTGGTCGAGGTGCGGCCGGCCCTGAAGTTCGAGTCGCTGATCGAGACGATGTTCACGCTCGCCGCCGAGGGCAAGACCAACAAGCGCGGCCTGCCCGGACCCTTCCGGCTCGCCGTCATCGCGCGCGAGCACTTCGACACCGTCCGGCTCCCCTTCCCCCCGGCGCCGTTGCAGCGCGCCGCGCTCGCGGTGGGAGCGCCGCTCGGACGAGCCCTCGGCTACAAGCCGACCGTCGAGCGGCCGGTGCGCAGCGACCCACGGATCGAGCGCGAGCGCCGGTACGAGCGCGGACGGCCGCACGGCGCACCGACGCGGCGGTCCGCATGAGTGGAACTGGCAGGATCGCCGGATGCCGTCCGCCGATTTGAGGGCCTTCGTCCGCGCCAACCTGCCGGAGCCGCCCGCCCGCGTGCTCGAGATCGGCGCGGGCGGCGGTCGCCTCGCCCGGGCGCTCCGCGCGGCCGGGTTCGAGGTGCTGGCGATCGACCCGGGGTCGGAGGGCGAGGACGTGCGGCCGGTGGCGTTGCTCGACGTGGACGAGCCCCCGGGCTCGTTCGCGGCGGCAGTGGCGATCGTTTCGCTCCACCACGTCGAGCCGCTCGAGGACTCGTGCCGCCGGCTGGGCGAGTTGGTCGAGGCGGGTGGGGCGCTCGTCCTCGACGAGTTCGACGTCGCCGCGTTCGACCTCGACGCCGCCGCGTGGTGGCTCGACCAGCGGCGCGCGCTCGGCGATCCGCAGCCGAAGACCGCCGCCGAGCTTGTCGACGAGCACCGGCACCACCTCCATCCGCTCGAAGAGATCGTCGCGGCGCTCGAGCCGGACTTCGAGCTCGGCCCGCCGGTGCGTGGTCCCTGGCTTCACAGCTGGAAACTCGGCGAGTCGCTGCGCGCCGTCGAGGAGGAGGCGATCGCACGCGGCACGCTCCGGGCCACCGGAGCGCGTCTCGTCGGCCGACGCCGCGCCTAGGTGAACCGGATCACGCTGCGGATGCCGTCCTCGGCCTCCATCAGCGCGAAGCCGTCGTTCACCTCGTCCAGGCTCAGCGTGTGGGAGACGAACGGCGCGACGTCGATCTCGCCGGCGAGCGCGCGGTCGACGAGTTCCGGCACCTGGTCACGGCCTTTCACGCCGCCGAAGGACGACCCGCAGACACGCCGCCCCGTGATCAGGAAGCGCGGGACGATGTCGAGGGTCTCGCCCTTTCCCGCGACGCCGGCGACGGTGCAGAGGCCCCACCCCATCCGCGCCGACTCGACCGCCTGGCGCATCACGGCGACGTTGCCGGTCGCCTCGAACGTGTAGTCGGCGCCGAAGCCGTCCGTCAGCTCGACGATCCGCTCGACCGCGTCCGGCCCGCCGACCAGCGTGTCCGTCGCGCCCTGCCCGCGGGCCAGCGCGAGGCGTTCCTCCGAGAGGTCGACGACGACGATCCGCTCGGCTCCCTGCAGGCGGCAGCCGGCGACGGCGCCGAGCCCGACCATGCCGGCGCCGAAGACTGCGCAGGTCGATCCCGCCTCCACCTTCGCGGTGAACATCGCCGCGCCGAGCCCCGTGGACAGGCCGCAGGCGAAGAGGCAGGCGTGCTCGAACGGCGCCTCGGCGCTGACCTTCGCGAGCGCGATCTCCGGCATCACCGTGTACTCCGCGAACGTCGACGTGCCCATGAAGTGTCGGATCGGCTCGCCGTCCCGCCCCAGGCGCGCCGTCCCGTCGGGCAGGAGTCCCTTGTTCTGCTGCTCCCGGATCGCGAGGCAGAGGTTCGTCCTCGGGCTCTTGCAGTGGACGCATTCCCGGCACTGCGGCGAGAAGAGCGTGACCACGTGATCGCCCGGAGCGACCGACGAGACGCCGCCACCGACCCGCTCGACGACGCCCGCGCCCTCGTGCCCGAGCACGGTCGGCGCGTAGCCCGACGGATCGGCGCCCGACGCCGTGTACAGATCCGTGTGGCAGACGCCGCACGCCTCGAGCCGCACGAGGACCTCGCCCGCGCGCGGCTCCGCCAGCTCGACGTCCTGGACGACGAGCGGCTTTCCGAACTCCTCGAGCACGGCGGCCCGCATCCTCATGCAGACACCGTAAACCAGGGCTTCAACGGGTGAGGTCGACGGCCTTGCGCGCCTCGCGCTCGTAGGCGTTGCTCGCGTAGCCAGAACGCAGGTAGCTCAGCGGCACCCGCACCGGACGGTGCTGCATCTGCCAGACGTGGCACAGCTCGTGCACGACGAGATCCTCGGGCGGGTCGGCGTCGCGGACGAGGATCGTCCAGTGCAGCGCGAACCCGTCGAAGCGGCGGAGCCACGGCAGGCGAAAGAACCAGGGGGCGCGGAGCAGACGGACGTGCCGGACGCGGACCGGACGCGGATAGAGGTCGAGCCGGTCGAGCCGCGCCTTGGCGCAGACGACCAGCGCATGCGTCACTGCGTGCCGGTCGTCGGCGTCAGGACGAGAGCCGACGTGCCGTCGCCCGGCAGGGTCTGGTAGTCGGACGTGTAGACGCGCGCCGCGGTCAGCTCGGCGACGTGCGCGGCGTCGGGCACCCCCGTTCCGAGCAGGACCGTCTGCGGCTCGAGCGTTCGCCTGAGCGGAAGGCGGAGGTTCGCCTTCATGTCCTTCCGCGAGATGAGAATCGCCGTCGCCGCCGTCTGCGGATTCGCCGGCGGCGGGAGATACGTGAGCACCGCGTTCACGTCGGGGACGTACTTCAGCGTGTAGAGCGCAAGCTCGAGGGCCTCGCGGTGGAGCATCGCCGCCGGGTTCGCGCGCGTCTGGGACTCGACGCCGCAGTTCTGCTGCGTGTTGCCGAACCCGCACATCTCGTACGCGACCGTCGAGCCGGGCTGGAAGAACGTGTAGTCGCCCGCCTCGTGCTGACCGGTCGAGATGTCGGGCTGCACGGCGATCAGCGTGATCGGGACCTGGACGCTCGTCGAGCCGGAGCCGCTCTGGAGGAAGCGCGTCGCCTCGAGCGGCCCGGGGAAGACGGTCACGAGCTTGCTCGAAGTGGACGACTGGTACTCGGACGAGACCTGTGTGGCTATCTGCCGCTCGACCGCCGCGGCAGAGCCGGTGGGCTTGAACGCCGACCAGGCCGGCCCGCGCGCGGCGTCGGGACGCATGAGCAGCAGGACGAGCGCTCCGACGCCCCCGACGGCGAGCATGATCAGGAGCGTGTAGGCGAGGGAGAAGCGCGTGTAATAGGCGGAGGTGCGCGCGCGGTCGGCGCGGCTCTCTGCCGGCTTTTCGACCACGGGCCGGACGGGCGCGCCGGCGGCTACATCGTCGGCCACGTTTCCTCCTTCGTGTAGTCGAGGTCCGGCTTGACCAGATCCTGCGCGTCGAGGAGGTCGATGAGCTCGTCGCCGTACAGCTCGCGCTTCTCCGCCAGGCGTGTCGCGATCGCCTCGACGGCGGCCTCGTTCACGGCGACGAGGTTCACGGCCATGACGTACGCCTGCCCGAGGATCTGCGCGGCAACCGCGTTCTTGAAGGGATCGCCGAGAATCGCGGCGATCGGATCGGCGTGGAAGTCGGCGCTGCCGCGCGTGCGGTTCATCAGCGTGCGGCCGATGCGCTCGAAGCGCTTCATGATCTGCTCGCGCACCTCGTCGGGGTCCTGTCCCTTGGGCACGTTCCCGTTCAGCTCGACCCGCAACGGCCGCATGCCCGCGGTGCCGACCATCCAGGCCGCGGTGTCGGTCGCGGTCTGCAAGTCGCCGCCGACGCCGCCGCTGTTCTCGCCGTAGAAGACGTTCTCGGCCGCCATCGCGCCGAGCACGTGGACGAGCGAGCCCATCTCCTCGTGCTGCCAGCGGCTGAAGCGCTCCTCGCGCTGGAAGGTCTGGTGGTGGCCGAGCGCCCCGCCGCGCATGCGCGTCGACAGCCTGCTCGACTCGAGCTCGGGCCGGTAGACGTGCGCGGTGACGGCGTGGCCGGCTTCGTGGATCGCGACCGCGCGCAGCTCGTGGTCGGGATAGGTCACGTTGACCGCCGTGCCCGACTCGATCGTCGTCATCGCCTGGACGAGGTCCTCCCAGCCGAATGCGATCTTGCCCTCGTGCTGGGCATTCGTCAGCGCCATCGAGCAGACCTGGTCGATCATCGCCGGCGAGTAGCCGTTCGTGATCCGCGCGACCTCGTCGCGGCGCTTCGGCTCGTCGAGGTCCGGATCGTGCGCAACCTTGCCGAGGTAGAGGTCGAAGACGTCCTTCCGGTCCTCCTTCGTCGGCGTGCGGAAGGAGACGTGGCGTCCCATCCGGCCGGGGCGGGTCAGCGCCGGGTCGAGCCGGTCGAGCGGCACGTTCGTCGCGCCGATGAAGTAGATCTGCTCGCCGCTGGGCCGAGCGCGTGGGATCCGCAGGGAGACCTTTCCGATCCGGCGCGGGACGATGTAGGTCGCGTCGAGCAGAGTGTTGATCCGGTTCGTCAGGACGCGGCGCATGAACGGCGGGCTGTCGATGCCGTCCATCACGACGAGCAACTGGTTGAGCGCGAGCTGGCCGCCCATGCCCATGCCGCCCATGAGACCGCCCGGGAACTGGTTGACGATCCGGTCGACGATGGCGTTGCTCCAGCGCGACGGCTCCCGCTGCTCGAACAGCCGGTCACGCCACCGCTGCGTCTCGACGATCAGGTCGCCGGACGGGTTCTGCGCTCCCCACGGGCCGTAGAACGAGAAGTCGCTCACGTCGTGCCAGGAGTACGGATCGGTGGCCGGTGTCATCTGCTGCTGCACCGCCTGGCGCCGCATGCCGACTGCGTCGATCTCGTCGATGAAGACGATGCACTGGCCGCCCCACTTGCGCGCCATCTTCTTCGCGCGCCGTGCGAGCAGGCGCACGATGATCGCGTCGATGCCGATGAACGTCGCGGCGAAGCCCGACCCGGGCATCGAGACGAACGGGGAGTTGAAGCCGGTCGCGAGCGCCTTGGCCAGCATCGTCTTGCCCGTGCCCGGCGCGCCGAGGAAGAGCAGGCCACGCTCGCGCTTGCCGCCGGCGCGCTCGAACGCCTCGCCCGACTGCCAGATCGTGACGACGCGCCGCACCTCCTCCTTCGCCTCGGCCTGGCCGCGGACGTCCTCCAGCTTCACGCCCCATTCGGCGTCGCCCGGCTCGAAGGCGCGCATCTGCGACAGGTTCATGAGGAGCAGCGGCCCCATCAGGATCGCGAAGTTGGAGATGAAGAGGAAGAAGACGAAGACGATCTGGATCCAGAGCCCCGGCGTGCTGAAGACGTGCTTGATGCCGTGGCCGATCGAGTTCAGCGAGCCGATCCACGACCCGCCGTGGAAGAGCCAGACGACGGTGATCAGAACGACGAACGTGACGCCGATCCGGAGCCAGAAGTGCCAGAACCAGGCGCGGCGCCGGCCGAGCACGTCGTCCTCGCGGTGCTGCTCGCTCTCGAGTCCGAACAGGCTCGGCCACGGGATGAATCGCCTGAACAGGAGATCCACGAGGCCGCGGAAGGCGATCACGATCAGGAGCGTCACGACGAGCGCCTTCCAGAGCGGCCAGTGGTCCTGGCGCATGAAGAACGCGACCAGCGCGGGGCTGGTCAGAAGGGCGACGAACGTGGCCGCGCGCGTCAGCCGCCGCCAGCTGGACGCGAGCTCGCGCGAGGCTTCGCTGGAGCTGAACTCACCGCCGCCCACCGGCTGAAGCGCTCCAGGAGCCAGCGTCGGTTCGAGGCCCGTCATCGACCCGCTCTACGTGGAGCCGGGTGCCGCGGTTCTCGGCGAGGAATTACGTGCATTCCACACTTTCGACGGAGCCGGAGCCGATTGGTTTGCGGTGGGAACTCCCGCCGGGGTCAGATTGCCCAGGATAAGCGGTCCCGCGAAGGCTCCCGACACCGCCATCTCGTACGCGGCCATCGCTCCCATGCTGAAGCCGACGACGATCGCACGGCCAGGGATAGTCGGTCGGCGGCTAGCCGAAGGTGAAGCTGTAGGCGCGGATTCCCGCAGGGACGGAGAGCTCGAGCACGGCGTCGGTCGTCGTGTGCGACGAGACCACCGTGTAGAGCTTGGCGCCGTCGACGGCGACGGGCGGAAGCGGCTTCCCGTCCCGCGTGACCGCGATGCGGCCGTGCCCGGCGAGCACCATGTAGACGTCCTTTGCGTGGTAGTGGAGGCCGAGGCGCGCACCGCGGCCCGCAATCGCGGTCTGTCCGGAGAGCGTCCACGTGCCGCCGTACGAGATGTCGTTCTGCGGCACCGACTTCGCGAGACGGTAGTCCGCGGCGCGATCGCGCACTGGCGTCGTCCCGACGTACCGCGAAGCATCGAACCGCTCGGGCCCGAGGTACGTCTCCGGGGTGAGCAGCTCGGTCGGCGTCCGGTTGGCGACGTCGGTCGTCCGGCCGCCGATCCCCAGCAGCTCGCGGATGTCGTGCTCCGTCTTGGCGTAGTCCCCCTCGCCGAAGCTGTAGGCCCGCACCTCGCCGCGCTGGTCGACGAGGTAGTCGGCGGGCCAGTACTGGTTCGACCACGCCGTCCAGGTGTCGTAGTCGTTGTCGAGCGCGACCGGCCAGGTGACGTGGAAGCGCCGCACCGCACCCTCGACGTTCGACAGGACGTGCTCGAACGCGAACTCGGGCGTGTGCACGCCGACGATCTCGAGGCCGTCCTTGTGGTACGCGGCGTACCAGGCGCGCAGGTGCGGCAGCGTGCGGAGGCAGTTGATGCACGAGTACGTCCAGAAGTCGACGAGGACGACCTTGCCGCGAAGACCGGCGATCGTCAGCGGTCTCCCGCCGGGCGTGTCGATCCAGCGGGAGATGCCGGCGAAGTCGGGAGCCGACGCGTACACGGGCAGGCTCGAGTGCGGCGCGTCCGTGCGCTTGAGCGTGACGCCGCCGTTCCCGCCGCGGAGCGTGGAGAGATGCTTCGCCGCGTAGCCGGTCTCCTCCGTGTGCCGCTGCAGCGCGGTCGTGTACGAGCCGAGATGCGTCTGGAGGGTCTGGTCGAGGTTGAAGACGACCGCGAATGCGGCGGCCGCCATGACGACGCCGAGCGCGGGCCGCCACCACGCGCGCGTTTGCCGCAGGCGCCGGGTGGCGCGCTGCCCGCCGAGCGCGACGAGCAGGAGCACGGCGCCGGCTCCGGCGGCGTAGAACAGCGTGAGCAGGACGAGCCGGAGGCCGACGCGATGCTCCGCGGCGAGCACGCTCACCGTGGCGAGCACCGGCCCGGCGCACGGGACGAAGACGAGCCCGAGGCTCAGGCCGAGGACGAACCCACCGCCGAGGTCGCCGCCCGGGCGCCGGCTCAGGCGCGCGAGCGGCGCCTCGATCAGCATCCCGAATCTCGGGACGAGCAGCGTCCCGGCCACGACGAAGAGGAGCGCGATCGCGATGTTCCGCAGCGTGTCCTGCGGCAGCCCGAGCGCGGAGAGGAGCGCCGACGCCGAGAGCGTGAACACGGTGAAGCTGAGGACGAGCCCGGCGACGATCGCGTAGGGCCGTCGCCGAGTGTCGCCGGTCGAGCCGCCCGCGAGGATGATCGGCAGCACCGGCAGGACGCACGGCGAGACCGCCGTGATGACACCGGCCAGGAAACCGATCCCGAGCAGGAGGATCATGTCGGCTCTCCGTAACGGTACGGGCGCGACGTCCCGTTCGGTTCACCGCAGGAGCTCGACGAGCGGAAACGAGCGGTGCGGCCGCGGCGGGACGAGGAAATTCTGGCGGTGGGTGGTGCGCAGGACCGAGTTGAACCCCTGGCCGCGATCGCGCGGCTCGAAGTAGAGCCTGGTGCCGTCCGGAAGGACGCCGTCCATCGCGAGGCGGACGCGGTCGAAGTCGTCGCTCGTGGGCTGGAAGGTGACGAAGTGGACGCCGGCGGCGGGGCCGTCTCCCATCCCGTCGTGGTGCGGCTGCGAGCTCCAGGCGAACGGGTTGTCGAGCGTGTTGAAGTCCGCGCGCTGCGGGACCGCGGTCCCGCGCGGATACAGGGTGCCGTCGGCCCCGCGGACGTCGTGCGCAAGCCGTGACGCGGTCTGGATCGCGGCCGAGTGCCCGATCACGCCGGTGTGCCGGTACTGGCTGACGATCAGATCCGCGGAGTAGGCGTCCTTCCGCCGCTCGGACACGGTGAGCGTCCCCGGAGCAACGTCGATGCCGGGGCGGAAGGCGGTCGCCACGCGCTGGTCATGGTCGTACCGCCCGTACCAGGCCTCGAGGTCCTCGTGCATGTGGGAGAGGTGCATCTGCGTCCCGCCCCGGAAGTACGCGTTGCGGCTCGTGTAGCCGAGCGTCTCGAGATTCGCGATCCTCGAAGGGCCCATCGCCGCCCGCTGGGTCGAGGTGAAGCCGAGGAAGAGCTCAGCGCCGTCTGGGATGCGCTCCGCGCCGGGGATGCGCGCCGCGAGCGCCATCTCCTTCGGCAGCCCACGCCCGCCCGAGAAGCCTCCTCCGGCGAAGCCGCTGCGCACGCTCGTGACCTCGAAGAGGTGGGCCAGCCGGCGGAAGATCGCGTGAGCACCGGCCACGACATGCTCGCGCTCGTCGCTGCGCAGAAGCACGGCGACGTCGTTCTCGTCGAGGATCGTGTGGGCCGGGTCGCTCGGGTACCGGATCGCGTCGAGGAGCGCGAGGACACGACGGCCCTTCGCCTTCGAGGCACGGTCGTCGATCGGCAGGTGCGCGCGCGCCGGGCCCGCGACGTAACGGCGGAAGTACGGCAGCCCCCACGCCACGGTCACGCCCAGGCCGCGCGGGCTCGGCTCGTGCTGCCGCTCGAGTGCCGCGAGAGCCTCCTCGAGCTCGGCCTTCGCCGCGAGCAGCGAGCTCCGGCTCCCTTCGACGCGCACCTTCGCGGTTACGACGCGGTGATGCAGAGGAGGGACGATCACCTCGATCCCCTCGTCGGTCACCACCTGCTGGCCCAGGAGGACGTGCTGCTCGCGCGGCCACGCCGCCGCCGCGAGGTTCCGTCTCGGAACGGCGCCGAACCTGTCGACGAGCTCGTAGAGCCCCGCTGCCGAGAGACCCGCACCCGCGGCGGCGCCGAGGAACCGCCGCCGCGTGAGGCCCGACGGCTCGTCAGCCGACTGCGACAACTCCGTCCGGACGGACGCGGGCGGTGACCTGCCGGCGGGAGCCGTTCATGAAGGTGACGTCGCAGCGAAACTCGTGCCCGCTGGACATCACGCACCGGACGCGGCGTACGTGGGTCGACCAGGCGCTCCCCTTCTCGGTCCGCGGCTGCGAGGTCATGAGGTTCCGCTCGAGGCTGCTCTTCACGGACTGCTCGATCCGGGAAACGGGCGTCGACGCCGGTGCGCTCCGCGCGCTCTCGAAGCCGCTCGCGGCGCAGCGGACGAGCGCGCTGTCCTCGCCGGGACCGACGTGGCGGCGGCAGCTCGTCTGCCGGAGCTCGACGCGCGGCCGAGCGTGGACGAAGCGGACGCCGGCCCTTCCCGACAGCACCGAGTAGGTGTTCACGGCGCGCCACGAGCAGAGGTAGCGGCGGGCCGAGCGCCGGCGGCAGCCGACCTCCACGCCGTACTCGCTCTCGGCGGGCGCGTATTTCGGGTTCTCCATGATCGGGTTCGCAGCCGTGACCTCGCGGGACACGGCCTGCACGGCCGCGACGCGTGAGACACCCCAGGCCGCCGGCTCCGCCCGGTCGGCGACCTGCCGAGCTCCGCCGCAACCGGCCGCGAGCAGCACGACCAGGGCCGAAGCGGCCCAGACACGACCAGTAGCCATCCTGCACGAGCCCGTGCCTCGAATTCTTGCCGTTCCGGCTGCCGCCGAAACGGCGTTGCCGGCTCCGCTAGCCGGCGGCGACGCCGGCAGCGAGCTGGATCGCCGGCAGGCCGGAATCCGGCACGACGTCCGGATGGAGCAGGTGCGCCAGCTGCCGTACGCCGTCGGCCAGGCGCGGCGCCGGGCGCGAGTAGTAGCCGTCGCCGTCGACGGCCACCGCCGGGCACGGCCACTCGATTCCCTCGGCGCGCGCGGCGGCGTCCTCGACGCCGAACCCGCACGGCCCGGCGACGACCATCTCGGGCTCGAGCGCGAACACCGTCTCCCACGTGGTCTGATGCGACGGCTCGCCCGGCCTACCGAGCACGTCGACGCCTCCTGCGAGCTCGATCATCTCGGGCAGCCAGTGCCCGGCGCAGAACGGCGGCTCGAGCCACTCGGCGAAGAACACGCGAGGCCGGGGTAGCCCGCGCACGGCGGAGGCGACCTCTTCGGCCGTGCCGAGCATCCGGACCGCGATCTCCTCCCCACGCTCGACGACTCCGAGCTTCGCGGCGAGGGTCCGGACGGAATCGGCCACGTCTCCGAACGTGCGCGGATCGAGCGAGACGACCTCGGCTCCGACCGGGCACGCCGACGCGAGCTCACCGCTCGACACGGCGCAGACCGAACACAGGTCCTGCGTCAGGATCAGATCCGGGCGGAGCGCATCGATCAGCTCCGCGTCGACCGTGTACAGGGAGCGGCCGTCGCGGAGCGAGCTGCGCACCGCCTCGTCGATCTCGAGGCTGGACAGCGACGAGGGATCGATCCGCGCCGCCGTCACCACCGGCCTCCCGACGACGGCCGGCGGCCAGCGGCACTCCTCGGACACGCCGACGAGCGACTCGATGAGTCCCAGCTCGCAGACGATCTCCGTCGCGCTCGGCAGGAACGAGCAGATCCGCACCCTGCGGCGACCCTAGCCGGAGCGGATGTCGACGCGGGCATTCAGCTCGGGGCCGCGCTGCCCGAAGGGGTCGAGCATCCAGAAGAGGCCGTTGTGGCCGAGTGGAGCGTCGCGCGGTACGTTCACCCGCATCGCGAAGGCCATGCTCGCACCGCCCGCGATCGGGTGCGCGGCAACGCAGTTCAGCAAGCGGACCTCGAGCCTGCCGGCGGGGACTAGCTGCTGCGCGTAGGCCGGGCAGTGCGTGAACCGGGCCGGCGTCTTCGAGAGGTTGTGGAGCACCACGGTGAAGCGGAGGACGCCGCCGCGCCGCGCGTGCAGCGGCCGGTCGGGGATCGAAGCGCGCAGGAACGCGTCCGTCCAGGGGCGACCCGCAGGGATCAAGCTCGGCTGGAAGACCGAGACGCCGATCGTCGACGGCTGCGCGGGGTCAATGCACTGCGGAACCGCGTTGTAGTCCGTGTCGAGGCTGCCGCCCCGGTCCGGCAACGTCACGCGGATCGCGCTCGGCGGCTTGCGTTGCTTCCCGTGCGTGGGGTCGCACCAGTTGTCCCACGTCACCGTGACGGCGCCGTACTCGCCGGGCCGCAGCGCGAGCAGGCTCGAGGCCGGATACGGCACCTCGGGAAACGTCGAGGGCGTCGGCGGGGCATTCGTCTGCACCTGCGCCGGCCCGCCCTCGTGGACGAACCGGACCCGCGGCCTCCCGGTCAGCCGGCACACGCGAGGCCCTGCGTTCCGGAGCGTGACGAGCGCGATCCCGCCGCTCAACCGCGGCACGAAGCGCACCTGGTCCGGCAGCCGCAGCTGGGAGGCACGACAACGAGTCGCCACAGGCGCCCTTCGAGCGAGCTGCGGCGGCACGGCGTTCGTCCACGGCACCGCCACGAGGATCGTCCCCTCGTGATGCCCCTTGCCGGAGGACGCGCAGCCGGCCACGGCCATCGCGGCGACGAGGATGACTGCGACTGCCGGCCCCCGCACCCGCCGGATGATCGCACCGGCCTGTCCGCGTTGTGCAGAGGACGCCGCTCGCCTACGCTCCGGCCGTGCTCCGGGGGACCCTTGCCGCAGCCGCGACCCTCGCCGTCGCCTCGATCGCCGCGGGCTGTGGCGGAGCCAAGCACACGCCGACCGCGACCCCACCGGCGACGACCACCGGGCTCTCGACGGCCGCCGCCTGCAGCGAGGCCGAGCTCGACGTCCGCTTCATCTCCCAGCTGATCGGCAACACCGTCGAGGCGATGGCGAACTCGCTGCATCCCAAGCAGCTCGCCCGGCGGACCGGCGTGGGACGGCAGAGCCTGCTCGTCGCGGTGCGGCTGATGGAGCGCTTCAAGGCGCCGCCGTCGCTCACCCACGCGCGCACGCAGCTCGTTGACGGTCTGCGCCGCTATGCGGCCGACTTCGGCCGGGCGCAGCGCTCGCTCGAGCAGAACGATGTCGAGAAGGCCTCGCGCCAGCTCACCGACCGGGCGGCGCTGGCCGAGGTGAGAGCCGCGACGGCGGCGATCGACCGCGCCTGCAGCGCCTGAGCGCGGCTCCGGACCCTTCGCGGCACAGCTCGGCAGGATCTCTTAGAGTCCCGGGACTGGGGCGGTCGGGGCCTAGCCGGCACTACCGGGACGGACTCGTCCGCGAAGGCGGGCCGAGGAGGCGGAGAGATGAGGGGGATCCCGAGGGGAGGTCGCCGCCGTTGGCTGGTCGTAGCCGTCGCCGTGGCGCTCGTGGTGCCGGCGACGGTGATCGCAAGCCGCGCCGGGGGAGCGGCGAAGGCCGGCGAATCAGCGCCGGTGGTCGACCCGAACTACATCTACGCGCAGCTGTTCGACATGTCCTACAACGACGTGTACCGCGTCTCGGGAGCCGACGGGCCGCCGAACGACCCGTCGTCCCCGTGGAACCTGCCGCCGACGGTGAACGGCTGGCAGGAGTTCTTCCAGCACTGGAAGCAGCAGCTCACGGACACGTCGGTGATGACGTCGATGGCGAGCTTCGCCACGGTCAAGGATCACTACTTCCGCAGGCTCCCCGTACAGCAGACGAACCCGAACTACACCTTCGACCCCACCTACCGCTGGGACTCCGACGACGCCGAGGTGACGATCCCCGGCCTGACGTGCGGAGGCGAGCGCGTGCTCCTCGCGGCGCATCCCGACGGCACCCCGGTCTCGCCGACGATCGTCGGTGAGGTCAACAACCCGACCGGCTCGCTGAGCTCGACCAACGGCTTCGGCGCGGGCCGCCGGACGCTCACGCTGAGCAACCTCGCCAACGGCGGCGCCTACGACGACACGTCGGGCGTCACCCTGACGATGGGCGAGTACCAGGCGCTGCTGCGCTGGTACTCGGCGAACGGGACCTATCCCGCGAAGACGCTGAAGGTCGCGCTGCTCGACGCGTCCGCCGGCCGCGCGAAGGACGGCACGTATCTCCGCGAGGGCGCGAAGTACTACGCGGACAACCTGATCCCGCAGGGTCCGCAGGGGCGGTACGCGATGTTCGCGGAGATGAACGCGAACGGGCTGAGCTACCCGGCGTACCACCTCGGGACGCAGTACTACTGGAACGACGTCGCGAACGGCGGCGTCGGTCCGTGGCGGACGTTCATCACCGACACGCCGTCCGCGCCGAACTCGCTCTACCCGGACACGGGTCCCGGCTCGCCGGGGGCGAACATCTCGGCGAACAGCGCTGCGATCGCCCAGTTCGACAGCGACCTGCAGGCCGCGGTGACGGCCGGCTTCGCGCAGCAGAGCGCGACATACGGCGGCACGGTCACCCAGGAGAACCCGCTGCGCTACAACGGGAACGGCTCGGCGCCCGGGGCGCTGTCGCCCCCGGCGGATCCGTCGACTCCGAGCGTCCCGGCGTATACATCCTCCGACCAGTCGCAGTTCTCGCCGGTCCATCCGGCCGGGACGGCACCCGAGGCGCAGGAGTCGACGCACGAGGACGAGGCCTCGATCTTCTGGGACCTGGGCATCCCCGGCTTCAGCGTCGGCGGCGTCCAGGACTCGAACATCGACGAGAACCCGTATCCGTCGACCACGAGCGCCTCGATCCGCTCGACCCCGGTACTGGGGTACACGGGCGGCGGCACCTCGTTCGAGCTCGGCAGCGGGGTTCCGGCGGCGGGCATGACGTCGTTGGCCGCGGCGAGCGCCGCCGGTGACACGAACGTGAAGGTCACCTCGGTGACGAACCTCGTCGCCGGCCAGCCGTTCTTCGTCGGCACCGGCCTCGGACTCGAGACCGGGCAGATCGCGACCGTGGGAACGAGCGGCGCCGGCGGGACGGGAGTCACGCTCACCGCGCCGTTGCAGTTCGCTCACGCGAGCGGCGAGCCCTTCAACGTCAACCAGGGCCAGCCGGTCGGGTTCACGGGCGACACGCTCGAGCACCTGAACTTCTTTGCCTCCGGCGCGCCTCACGGGCTCGGCGGCGAGACCGATCCGACACAGGAGCTCCTGCGGGCCCTGGAGCTCCCGGCCGAGTACACGTCGCTGCTCGTGAGCAGCAGCAACTACCTCGGCGCCGACCCGAAGCCGACGGGCAACGTCGCGTACTTCGAGACCGACCCGGTCAACCCGACGTCGACCGAAACGGTGCAGTTCGACGCGAGCTTCTCCCGCGCCTCCGACGGCAGCACCGCGGGGCTGCAGTACTACTGGGACTTCGGGGACGGCACGCACGCCGTCGGCCGGAGCGTCACCCACACGTACGCCTCCCCGCAGTGGGCCGACGTCCAGCTCGTCGTGGCCAAGGGCGACTCCAGCCAGTGGGGGACGTACCGCCAGGCCGTCGCCGTCGACAGCCCCTCGGGCTCGCCGCCGTCGACTCCCGCCTGCGGGACGTTCTCGCCGGCCGAGCGGGCGGCGCTGATCGCCGCGGCGCAGGCCGTGCTGGACGGCGGCGGAGGCAGCGCGCTGGGCGCCGCCCCGGTCGCGGTAACAGCGAGCCTGAAGGAGAGGGGGTAACCGTGGCAGCGCAATCGAAGATCAAGGCGGCGCGGAACCTGATCCGCCCGCGGTGGCTCGTCCCGCTCCTGATCGTGGCGGTGACGATCCCGCTCTCGCTGGTCGTGGCGACCAGCGCCTCGTCGGCTCCGGCCATCCCCGTCTCGAATCCGGCTCACCCGGTCATCGACGCGAGTTGGATCTACGCGCACGACTGGTTCGACTCGACGAACTTCATCTACAAGGTCGCCGGCTCCGACGGCTGTCTGCCGGGCGCCTCGAGCTGCGCGGTCGGCACCGTCGGCGACGCGAACAACCTGCCGCAGAACTACAACGGAGCGCAGGAGTTCTACTCCTGGTGGAAGGGCATCGGCACGAGCCACTCGCCACAGCCGAACGGCCTGCTCGGCAAGTGGATCACGGCGCGTGACCACCTGTTCCCGACGCGGACCTGGCAGCTGAACGACGCCGAGCTGACCATTCCGGGCGCCACGTGCGGCGGCGAGCAGGTGATGCTCGCGAGCCACAACGACTCGACCCCGGTGCGCGTCGTCAACACCGGCACGAGCCCGACGCCGATGTCCGGCATGCACTCGGGCAACTGGGGCAACGGCTCGGCGTACGACGCCAACATGGGCGAGAACATGAACCTCGAGGAGCTCGGCTCCGTGCTCCGGTGGCACGAGGTGAACGGGACGTATCCCGTCCGGACGATCAAGGCGACGCTGTACGACAACGAGGAGGGCGGGCTCGTCGGCTCGAGCGACTACTCGGCGGCCGGCACGCCCGCAGCGATCGTCACCGCTCCGGTCTCCGCCGGCGACACGGTGATCCACGTCACCTCGACCTCGAACCTCGGCGTCGACTCGACGATGGCCCTCGACGAGGTCGACACCGAGAACCCGATCGTCGCCTCGGTCGGCACGGCGACGGCGAACTCGACACTCGTGGCTCCGCTCTCACCCGGCGACACCGTCGCGTACGTGGCGGGCGTCTCCGGCATCTCCGCCGGCGACACGCTGCGCATCGACCTCGGCCCGATCGACACGGTCACCGTGTCCTCGGTCGGGACCGGGCAGAGCTCGGCGACCTCGCTCGCGGCGGATGCCTCGGCGGGCGACACGAACATCAAGGTCGCGGCCGTCACGTCGCGTGGCAATCCGATCTTCTTCGTCGGAGACAGGATCGCCGTGGACGTCGGCTTCGACAACGTGGAGTACCGGACGATCACGGCGGTCGGGACCGCGGGCTCCGGCGGCACGGGCATCTCGCTCGACTCGCCGCTCTCGGCTCCCCATGCGAACGGCGACCCGGTGCAGGACATCGGGAGCGGAATCACGCTCGCGGACCCGGTGACCTTCGAACACCCGGTCGGCGCGCACGTCATCGACACCTCCAACCTCGGCACCGGGATCACGCTCGCGGCACCGACGGCGAAGGCCCACGGCTACGGGTCGACAGTCAACGGCTCCGCCACCGGTCTTCTCTCCGACAGCCCGCAAGGGCAGATCATCGGCGTGCTGAACAACGACCAGGACGGCCTCAACTACCCGGCCCACAAATGGGGCACGGGCTACTACATGAGCGACCTCCTGGACGGACAGGCCGGCCCGTGGTTCAACAACATCAACGCGACGCCGGTCTCCGCCGCGGCGAACGGCGTCTACGGGGCGGTCGGCATCCAGCGGCTGCAGCACAACCTCGCGGCGGTGCAGGCGTTCAGGACGAGCGCAGCGGGCGCGGTCACGCAGGCCCTGCACGACCTCGGCGCGAAGTACAACTTCAGCATTCCGCTGGAGAACCCGCTTCAGCTCAAGAACACGGGCTCGACGCCGGACAGCCCGACGCCGCAGAGCGTGCCCGCGTACCTGCCGGCCGACCAGGACCAGTTCACGCCGGTGCTGGACGACCGCACAGGCCGCACCGACCAGGTCTCGTTCGGCGTCCGCGGCATCCCGTCGCTCGGCGACATCGGGCAGTACGACTCGAGCACCGACCCGCTCGTGGGCGGGGCCGACAACCCGTACCCGTCCTACTACCCGAGCAAGCCGACGATCGCCGGCGAGTACGGGCAGGACTCGACGAGCGACTACTTCTCGAACCTGAACTTCTGGGCGTCGGGAACGGTGCACGGACCGGGCGGGTTCGACAAGCCGTCCGAGGGCCTGCTCCGCGGCGTCGAGTTCATCGCGACCTGGTTCTCCTACGCGCTCGCCTCGCCGGATCTCGGCGGCGCGGTGGCGAAGCCGAACCGGCCGATCGCGTACTTCGAGATGAGCCCGAAGAAGGCGACCGCACAGACGACCGTGTCCTTCGACGCCGGCTTCAGCAGGTCGAAGGTCGGCGAGACCGGCGGCCTCACCTACTACTGGGACTTCGGGGACGGGAGCCCGCTGGTCTCGACGATGAGCCCGACGATCCAGCACACCTTCCCGACCCAGGCGGGCTGGTACGACGTGAAGCTCCTCGTCGCCGGTGCCGGCCAGTGGAACGACCCGTCGAAGTGGGCGTCCTTCCGGCAGGAGGAGCCCGTCGACTTCTTCCCGACGTACTACCCGGCCATCGCGCCGCCCACCGAGCCGCAGCCGCCCACGAGCGGCCCGGCGGCGAACCCGTGCGGCGTGCTGACCGGCCAGGAGCAGGCCGCCATGATCGCGGCCGCCCGCAACGCGAAGACCGCCACGGCCCCGGCTCCGTCGCTCGGCGATCTCGCGAGCGTCGGGCTGAAGCAGGAGACCGGGAAGTAGAGAGCAGAGCCTGCGCAGCCGCTCCTCCGGGGGCGGCTGCGCATCGCTTGTTACCAGCCGGGCTGCGACGTCGTCTCGAGCGTCGCGCCGGTCGCGGTGCCGGACGCAACCGGGTTCGCTGCGAGCGTGTTCCGCCAGACGGAGGCCTCCGACTGGAAGCTCGCGAGGATGCCGAACCCGCGCCGGGTGCGGATGCCCGAGGCGGCGTCCGGCCGGGTGCCGACCACCGTGTTGTGGTCGAACATGCACATCGAGCGGTCGTTGCAGTAGAGCGCCACGCCGAGCGCATCGCGGATCGTGTTGTGGGAGGCCATCCCCATCGACATCTCGTCCACGGAGATCGCCTCGCCGGTCGTGCGGCTGACGCGGTTGCCCATGATGTCCGTCGCCGAGGAGTGGGTCGTGATCCCCTCCTGGCCGCCGAGGATCGTGCACCCCTCGACCATGCTCATCCCCAGCTCCATGTTGAACGAGATGTCGATCCCCTGTCCCATCCGGTTGCCGAGCATGTCGACGGTGCAGTTGCGGATCACGACGCCGGAAAGGCGGACGTGGATCCCGTCGAGCTTCGCCCCCTCCACGGTCACGCCGTCGATCACGGTTCCGCGGACGCCGTCGACCGTGATCCCGTTCATGCCGCCGACGACCGTCACGTTCCGGATCTGGACGTCGTCGTGCGCGACGACGATGCCGCCGCGGACGACGGCGCCAGGCGCGCCCTGCAGCACCTCCCGCCGCGTGATCACGAGCGGGCCCTGGTGGACGCCGGCGGCGAGGTGGACGACGGGCGGGAGCCGGAGGGCGTAGGTCGCGGCGGATCCGGCGAGCGCGAGGACGAGGCCGGCCGCGGCGACCCCTCCGACCCGCCCGAGCTCGCCGCCGTCCTCGGCGTAGCCGAGCCGCAGCAGCGGGAAACCGGCCTGCGAAAGGAGCACCGAAGCGAGCCAGCCGGCGCCGAACAGCGCGAGCGCCGGCCCGAGCGACGCGTGGAGGCCGAGGCCGTAGACGATTCCCAGCAGCACGCCGAGCTCGACGGCGCCGAGCGGGATCGCCGCCCACGCCGGCTGATACGGCAGCAGCCGGTGCCAGACCTCGAGGTCGAGCGCCAGCCCGACGGCCGCCATCAGCGCCACGAGCTCTACCGGCCACCAGCGGTGCAGCGCGGCCGCGAGCACGCACGCGCCGAGAAGCACAGGCAGTAGCGCCGCGACGCGGGACTCGAGCCGTCCCCTCAGCGTGTACGACACGCCTGGATCCTCCGCAGGAACCGGTGGGCGACATAGCGCGCGCCGGCGAGCGTGTCGGCGGCCGGGAACGCCCACTGCCCCGGCACACCGGCGACCGCCAGCGTCCGCGTCCCGTCGCTCAGCTCCGGGACCGCCGAGTCGGCGTCGAGGACGAGCCAGTCCTCTGCGGTCTCGAGGCCGTGCTCGGCGACGAGCCGCGCCAGCAGCGGGTCATGCCGGAAACCGCGGAGGAACCCGGTCGCGCAGATCACCTGCTCGCTGCCGTTTACCGACTGCTCCACGCGGAACCGCCCGTCCCGCGCGGCCTGCTCGAGCGGCTCGTCCCAGCGGGTCCCGGGCGGATACGACGGGGCGGAAAGTGCCCGCAACCGCTCGATCCGCTCGCGCGGCGCGAGGCGCTGGTAGCCATCGAGTCCGCGGCGCGAGAAGTAGCGGCGCGGCACGTTGAGCGGCCACCGCTCCGGCTCCCGCCTGCGCACCGACACGACCTCAGACCCTGCCGCGAGTGCATTCAGCCACTCGGTCGCGGCGGCAAGCCCGGCGCCGACCACGGTCACCGTCGGCGCGTAACCGTGCGGTTCGTAGGCGTGCACGACCCGCGGATCGCGGCGCAGCTCCTCGGGGACGTTCAACCCCGGATGCCCGGGCGCGAGGAGGACGTGCGCGAAGTGGTCGCCGTCGAGCTCGAAGCCTCCGTCCACTCCCCACACGCGCCCGACGCGCCGAGAGACGAAGCTCTCGTCCCAGCCACTCCGGTCGCGCAGGCGCTCGACGTGGGCGAGGAACTCGTCCACCGTCGGGTGGAAGCGGTCCAGCGCCGAGTCGAGCAGCGGCCGGAGGGAACGGCGCCGCCGCGCGCTCGAGAACGCGAGCCCCGGAAACGAGGTCGGAAGGCAATGGCCGTCGCTCTCGGAGCGCATCTCCCGCTGCCGGATCGCCCCGGCGCGCACGCGCCACACGGCCGCGGGGTCGGCGTCCGTACCGAAGACGGCGATCTCGCCCGGCTCGAAGGCGCGGCGCAGCGTCTGGTACGCCGTGAACCCGGCGAGCCCGGATCCCACCACCGCGACGCGAGCCATTACTTCACCGAGCCTGCGAGCAGCCCCTGGACGAAGTAGCGCTGGAAGGCGAAGAAGACCGCGAGCGGGACGATGAGCGAGATGAACGTCGCCGGCGCGATCACGTCGATGCTCTGCGTGAACTGGCGGAGCTGGTCGAAGATGAAGACGTTCATCGTCGTGACGCTGAAGGTGAGCGAGACGATGAGGTCGTTCCACGTCCAGAGGAACTGGAAGATCGCGAGCGACGCGATCGCAGGCAGGCCGAGCGGCAGGATCAGGCGGAGGAAGATCCAGATCTCGCTCGCGCCGTCGATGCGCGCGGATTCGAGGATGTCCTTCGGTATCCCGACGAAGAAGTTGCGCAGGAGGAAGACGGCGAAGGGGAGCCCGAAAGCGGCGTGGAAGAGGATCACGCTCAGGGTCGTCCCACCGATCCCGAAGGTGTTGTAGAGCCTGAACATCGGGATCAGCGCCATCTGCAGCGGCACGACGAGGAGCCCGATCACGCAGACGAAGAGCCAGTCGCGGCCGGGGAAGTCGAGCCAGGCGAAGGCGTACCCGGCGAGCGCCCCGACGACTACGACGATCAGCGTGTTGCCGACCGCGATGTACGCCGTCGTCTTCAGCGCGCCGGTCAGGCCGGCGGTGTGGAAGAGGGCGCTGTAGTTCGAGAAGGTCGCGAGGCTCGGGTGGGCGAAGAGCTTCCACCAGCCGCTCGTCGAGATGAACGAGGCCGGCAGGATCGACGTGACGAAGAGGCCGATCGTCGGGACGAGCCAGAGCAGCCCGATGCCGGCGAGCAGGAGCTGCAGCGGCGTCTTCGCCAGCGCGCGCACGATCCTCGCGGCGGTCGTGTCGCGCGGCGCGGGAATGCGAACGGTCTCGGCGGCGGCTGCCATCAGACCTCTCTCCTGAAGCGCTGGATGTTGAGCGCGAGCACCGGGATCACGAGCAGGAAGAGGAAGACGGCGATCGCAGAGCCGGCGCCGAAGTCGTTGTTGCCGCTGAAGGCGGTGCGCCACATCGCGAGCGCGATCACGTTCGCGTTCGACTGGACGGAGTCGGGAGCGAGCGCGATCACGATGTCGAACACCTTGAGGACGTTGATGATCATCGTGATGAAGACGACGCTGAGCACGGGCGCGAGCAGCGGCACGGTCACGCGGCGGAAGACCTGCAATTCGGTCGCCCCGTCCGTCCGCGCCGCCTCGAGGACGTCACGCGGCATCGCCGAGAGGCCGGCGGCGATCACGACCATGGCGAAGCCCGCCCAGATCCAGATGTAGGCGATCAGGAGCGCGGGCGTGATCAGCTTCGGGCCGAGCCACGAGTAGCCGCCGAACGGCTTCGCGAACGTTGAGGCTCCGATGCCCGTGTTGTAGGTCCCCGCCGCCACGCCGGAGAAGTCGAAGCTTCCGTCCGCATCGGTCTTCGTCGTCTGCACGACCTTGCCCGACGAGTCTCTGAGCTCGACCGTGACGCCCGGGATGCCCTGCTCCCCCTGCTCCACCACCCCGGGCTTGCCACCGCCCGGCTTGAAGTCGCGCCAGACGACGCCTTCGACGTCCCCGGACTTGGGGGCGGGCTTCACCGCCTGCTTCGCGCCGCTCGGCATGTCCTGCGGTGCGATCCCCGTCAGCCCGAGGATGGCGACGCCGCCGGGGTGCAGCGGGGTCTTCAGCACCAGCGCACCGCCGTGGTTCTGGAGCGAGGTGGTGGACGGGAGGGCGTTGGACAGGACGCCGGGCGACGAGAACGCTTCGTGGACGCTGCGGCCGAGCGCGTTGACCGCGCCCTGGCTCGGATCCTGCAGGTACATGAACCGCCAGGTCACGCCGGTGGCGAAGGCGGAGATCGCCATCGGCAGGAAGACCACGGTCTTGAAGGCGACGGCCCACCGGACGCGCTCGGTGAGGACGGCGAAGATCAGCCCGAGCGCCGTCACGAAGGCCGGGACGACGCCCACCCAGATGGCGTTGTTCTTGATCGCCGTCACGAGCGTCGAGGTCGTGAACAGCGTCCTGTAGTTGTCGATCCCGACCCACGACCCGAGGTAGCCCGACTGGCCGAAGAAGCTGCGGACGACCGTGTAGACCGTCGGGTAGAGGAGCCAGATCCCGAGCAGGACGATGGCCGGCAGCAGGAAGAACGTCCCGGCCAGATAGCGGGACAACCCCTCCTCCGAGGGCTGCGGGGGAGCCGCCCCGGGAAGCGGCTCCACCGCGATCGGTCTACTGCTCAAGCCCTACTTCCCGGACTTGTACGCCTTCGACGCCGAGCTCTCGAGCTGCTGCTCGATGCTCGTGATGCTGCTCGGCTTCTGGAGGAACTTCTGGAAGATCCCCCACTCGCCCTGGCCGGTGGTCGCGCCGAACGCGGCCGGCTGGTTGTCGGACATGTCGAACACGACCGACTTCGCGCCGAGGAGCGGCGCCTCGGTCGTCTTCGTGATCGCATCCGGATAGATGCTCGCAGGCACGTTCTTGTTTCCCGTGCCGAAGCCGCCGAGCTTCGCCCAGATCTCCGCCGCCTGCGGGGTGGCGAGGTACTTCACGAAGGCCTCGATCGCCGGATTGTCCTTGAAGGTGACGATCAGGTCGCCGCCGGTCTCGACGGCGCTCGCGTCCGCCCCCGGGGTGATCGTCGGGAACGGCGTGACGTTGAAGCCGGTGTTCGCCTTCGCCTTCGTCGCCTGCAGGATCTCGAGGCCGACGAAGTCGCCCTGGACGACCATCGCTCCTCCAGCCGGGTTCGCGAATGCCTTGTCGACGCAGGTCGGGTAGTCGGTCTGCAACGCGCCGCTCGCCCCACCGGTGATGTTCGAGGGGTCGCCGACGATCTTCGCCATGAACTGCAGCGCCTTCGTCACCGACGGGTCGGTCCACTTGATCTTGTGCGCAGAGAGGTCGTTGTACTTCGTCGAGCCCCACATGCGCAGGTAGATGTTCTCGAAGATGTCGGTGAGGGTCCAGCCGCTCGCGCCGCACAGCGAGTAGGCCGGCGTTCCCGATGCTTTGATCGTCGAGGCGGCGCTGAGGAGCTGCGACCACGTCTTCGGAGCCGAGACTCCGGCCTGCTTGAAGACCGGCACGTTGTACCAGAGGGTCGACTTGTTGCTCGCCTTGAAGAGGAGCGCGTAGAGCTTCCCGTTGATCGTCCCGAGGTTTGCCCACGCGGGCGAGAAGTTCGCGCCGATGGTCGACTTTGCGTACGTCATCGGCTTCAGATGCCCCTGCTGCACGAGCTGCTTGACGAGTCCCGGCTGCGCAACGTCGGCGACGTCGGGAGGACTGCCACCGGCGATCGCGGTGGCGAGGATCGTCGGGATGTTGTCGCCCTTCGACGTGTAGGTGACCGTGACGTTCGGATACTTCTGGTTGAAGCCCGCGATCACTTTCTGGACGGCCTTCTGCTCCTGCGCCGACCAGATGCCCCAGAACTTGACGCTGCCGGAGACGCTCGACCCGGACGACGTCGTTCCGCCGCCTCCGCCGGACGACTTGTTCGAGCCGCCTCCGCAGCCGGCTGCGACGGCGACGAGCGCCACGATCAGGCCGGCGGTGGCGGCGAAGCGCACGGACCGGTTTCTGCTTCCCCCCGATGTTCCACTCACGCTGACGCTCCTTTCCCGTTCTCTTGTCCCTCGTAGATTCCCTCGCTCGTCTCCTCGTCGAAGAAGTGGAGCGAGCGCGTGTCGACCGCGACCTCGACCGGCTTTCCCTCCGCGACCGACGCGCGGGCACCGAAGCGGCCGACGAGCAGGGCGCCGGAGCCCCTGCTCTCGAGCGCCGGCCCCTCCCCGGGGGCGCCGGCGTCCTGCGCCAGCTCCCTGACGTCCTCGGTCAGCGCCTCGCGCGTTCCCTCGACGGTGAAGTGCACCATCAGCTCCGAGCCGAGCGCCTCGCGCAGCTCCACCATCCCGCGCAGCCGCCGGTCGGACGGCGTGTCCGGCTCGAGTGACGCTTCCTCGAGATCCTCGGGACGGATTCCGAGGATGATCTTCCGCCCCTCGTAGCCGCGCAGCGCCGGGCTCCGCGAGAGGACCGCGTCGTCGAGCCGGAGGTGCTGCGCTCCCACGTCGACCGCGAGCCCGCCGTCCGCGCGCGTCACCGTCGCCTCGATCATGTTCATCGCCGGCGAGCCGATGAAGCCGCCGACGAAGAGGTTGACGGGCCGGTCGTAGAGCGTCTGCGGATCGGCGACCTGCTGGAGCTGGCCCTTGCGCATGACTGCGACCCGATCCCCCATCGTCATCGCCTCGACCTGGTCGTGCGTGACGTAGATCGTCGTCGTCCCGAGGTCGCGCTGCAGGCGGCTGACCTCGGCGCGCATCTGGACGCGCAGCTTGGCGTCGAGGTTCGACAGCGGCTCGTCCATGAGGAAGGCGGCCGGCTCGCGCACGATCGCGCGACCCATCGCGACGCGCTGCCGCTGCCCGCCGGAGAGCGCGCGCGGCTTGCGCTTCAGGAACGGCTCGAGCCCGAGCACCTGCGCGGCGTTGCGGACGCGCCGGTCGATCTCCTGCTTCGGCATCTTCTTGACCTTGAGGCCGAAGGCGATGTTGTCGTAGACCGAGAGGTGCGGATAGAGCGCATAGCTCTGGAAGACCATCGCGATGTCGCGGTCTCGCGAGGGAACGTGGTTGACGACCCGGTCGCCGATGCGAACCGCGCCGCCGGAGATGTCCTCGAGCCCGGCGACCATCCGCAGCGCGGTCGTCTTGCCGCAGCCGGACGGCCCGACGAGGACCACGAACTCTCCGTCTGCGATGTCGAGCGCGAGCGAGTCCACGGCCTTGGTGCCGTCGCCGTAGACCTTCGTGACTTCGTCGAAGACGACCTCTGCCAACCGTCCCCCCCGAGCTACTGGACGCCGGAGACCCTATCCAAGCGGGAAGTGCCGTGTGAGCCGAGCGCTCACGAGACGATGCAAACCGAAGGACGCGCGCGGCCGTAGACCTCTACCGTCCTCATGGGGTCGGCCGCAGCCCACAGCGACGCGAGGTCCAAGCGAACCGAAGCTCTGTATCGGGCGCACGGAGCTGCCGTCTTCAAGCTTTGCCGCTCGCTTCTGCGCGACCGCACGGACGCCGAGGATGCGACGCAGCAGGTCTTCCTCTCGGCCCATCGCGCGCTGCGGAACGGCGTGGAGCCGCGCGAGCCTCTCGCGTGGCTCCTCGCCGTCGCGCGTCACGAGTGCTACGCGCGCTTCCGCCAGCGCGCGGCCGCGCCTCTCGCCGGCGGGGATGCGGAGGGTGGAACGGCAGCGGATGCGTCGGCACACGTTCTGCGCGCGGGCGAGCTGGCGAGCCTCTGGGAGGAAATCGGGCAGCTGCCCGCGGCGCAGCGTGAGGCTTTCCTCCTGCGGGAGATCCGCGGGCTCAGTTACGGGCAGCTCGCCGCCGAGCTCTCGCTCAGCAAGCCTTCGGTGCGCTCCCTTCTCCTGCGTGCGCGAACCCGTCTGCGGCGACGGCTCGGGGACGTCGCCGCCGCTCTGGGCAGCGCGCCCTGGGTGCAGGCGCTGCTGCGCCTCGGCGGCGGGGGCGACGGGCCGTCACCGGTGCCGGCGGCGACGAAGGCGGCCGCGATCGGGCTGGGCGCCGTCGCGCTCGCGGGCGGTGGTGCGAGCCTGCCACGCGTCCTCGATCACGCTTCGTCGCCGCCGCGCCACGCGACCGTGCGACACGAGGACAGGGCTCGAGTCCCCCATGCGGCGGTCCCGGTGGCTGGTGTGTCGGGACGGCACGAGGATCACAGCGCGGTCTCGGACGACACGGCCGAGCACGCGATCGCCCGGGACGACGGCTCGCGCAGCTCCGGCTCCGGCTCCGGCGGTGGCACCGACGACGCCGTCGCCGCCGAGAGCTCCGGCGAGGACGGAGGCGCGACGGCGACCACGCCGTTGACCGTCCAGCCCACGACGACAGAGAGCCGTGACGGAGGGTCCGGCGGCGGCTCGTCGTCCGGGTCAGGCGGCGGCACGACGACGGTGTCCGATTCCCATGACGGCGGAGGCTCCGGGGGCTCGGACGACGGCGGAGGCACCACCACCGTCACCGACGGCGGAGGGGGCGGACACGACGGAGGCCGCGACTGAGTCGAGCGCGACTTTTTCGCGCGGAGCTCCTCTAACCCGGTGAAGACCGCAAGCGCAGGGGGCGCGGTCGCCCAGTCAGCGACAAGGAGGCATCACAAATGAAGTGGACAGCTCTGCTTGCGGTCACGATCTTCTTGCTCGCCGTCGGGCCGGCGACGGCCGCGACGACGACGATCAGAGGGACCGTCGTCGCGAAGCACACCCGCAGCGGCACGATCGTCCTGGCCGCAGCCAAGGGCCTCGGCGTGACGGTCCGCGTCTCGCCGCGCCGCGTTCGGCTCGGCGACCGGGTCAGCGTGGCCGGAGCGCGGCTCCGGGACGGCACGATCCGGGCTTCGGCATTGCACGTGCTCTCGCACGTGAGGACGGCCCGCATCCGCGGGGTCGTGGTCAAGCGCCTCGCGCGCGCGCTGCGGGTCGCGAGCGGTCACAGCGTGCTGACCGTTCACACGAGCAGCCGCCGGCTCTCCTCCGCCGGCGACCACGGCCCCAGGGTCGGCAGCATGGGCGAGTTCGAGATCGAGATCGAGCACGAGGGCCTCTTCGAGCACGGCTTCACGGCGACGTCGCCGTCCGGAACCGTCGAGATCGAGGGAGCTCTCGTGAGCGTCACGCCGCTCGTCGTGTCGCTCGAGGGACTGCCGATCGAGATCACCGTGCCGAGCGGAATCACCCTGCCGGCGCTGACGCCGGGCCAGGAGGTCGAGCTGACCGTGCAACCCGGCGCGGGCAACACGTTCACGCTCGTCTCGATCGACGACTCGGCTGCGAACGTCGAAGAGGAGGTCGAGGCGAAGGGTGCCGTCGTCACCTCGACGTCGACGCAGATCACGATCGACGCGGGCGGCGCGATGCTGACGTTCACGGCTCCGGCCGGCGTCGTCCTGCCGGTGCTCGCGGCCGGCACGCGCGTCGAGGTGCGCGGCGTCTCGATCGGCGGCGTCCTCACGCTCACCCGGTTGCGCCTCGACGACGACGGCGACGGCGGTGGTGACGGCGGCGGCGGCGGAGGCGGGGACGGCTGAACGGAGCATTGACGAGACCCGGCGCCGGGCCGCACGCCGGCGCCGGGCTCGTCAACCCGTGTGGAACGTCGCAGCGATTCGGCAGGGTGCGCTGTCGTCGAGGCAGCCCTCGGTCAGGCAGCGGGTGCTCTTCAGCGTCTCCTTGCCGGCTGCGGCGGCGATCAGCCCCTGCCACATGCCCTGATCGAGGGCGCGCGCCCTAGGATCGGCGACGACGACCGGGCGTAACGGGCAGGTCGCCGAGACGATCACAGCGCTCTGATCGCCGACCGACTCGACGTGCGCCTGAAAGCCGAGCCGGCCGAGCCCGCGGCACATGCCCGCGAGGGCCGTGGGCAGCGTCGGTCCGGGGCGCAGGGCTGCGGCCTTCGCGAGCTCGGCGCCGAAGGCCGAGCCGATCTCGGCGAGCTGCCGCGTGCCGCGCCGTCCCGGAAGCCCGTCCAGGAGGAGCGCGATCAGCTTCTCGTAGCGGCGCAGCGGAAACTCGAGGGCGCGCGTCTCGGCCGCCGCGGTGTACGTCTTCGCCGGGCGTCCGGCCCCCGGCCCCTTGCGGCCCGTGCGCCGCTCGAACCCGGTGACGAGGAGCCCGGCTTCGGCGAGCCGCTCCAGCCGAAAGCGCGCCACCGTCCGCGGCGTGTCGAGCGCGGTTCCAACCCCGGCGGCGGTCACCGGCCGCGGCTGCGCCCGGACGAAGAGCAGCGTGCTACGCAGCGCGGGATCGCCGACTGCGTCCAGGCGATTCATCGCACTTAAGGCTAACACCGTCCGGAGTGCTTATCCCTCTAGTGACAATTTGTTTGTTTATAGAATCATCGCCAACCACGAGGGAGGTCTCGATGAAGTGGGCTGCGTTGATCACCTGGATCCTGACCGCCGGCGGCGGCTTCGTCCTGCTCGCCATCTGGCTCTCACGAGGCGGCATGCGCCAGCAGGGAGAGGGCGGCAACCGGATCCGGCCGCCGCTGATCATGAGTCACTTCCTGCTTGCGGCCGCGGGCCTCGTCGTCTGGATCGTCTTCGTGATCGACGACAGGACGACGCTCGCCTGGATCGCGTTCGCGGCGCTGCTGGTGGTGGCGCTGCTCGGCTTCACGATGTTCGCGATCTGGTTGCAGCGGCGCCGCTCGCGAGGCGCGGTCACCGAGGCGGTGACACCGAACACGCCCGCGGAGCAGCACTTCCCGATTGCGGTCGTCGGACTGCACGGTCTGCTGGCGGCGACGACGCTCGTGCTCGTGTTACTGGCGGCTGCCGGTGTAGGCGGGAGCTGACGTGAAGCTCTCGTATCTGGTCCACGGACTGCCGGGCCATCCTCTGCATCCGCCGCTGACCGACGTCACGATCGGCACCTACACCTTCGCCACAGTCGCCTCGATCCTCGACGTCGCGAACCTCGTGCAGCGAAACGCGGCCTACGCCTGGTGGATCGCGCTCGTGGTCGGGCTCTGCTCCACAGCGCTGACCGCCACGACCGGTTTCATCGACTGGATCGAGATCGAGTGGGGAAGCGAGCTCTGGAAGACGGCCACCGCGCATCTCACGGCGATGCTCGCCGCCACGGGAGCCTTCCTCGCGGCGGTGCTCGTCGGCCATCATGGGTACTCGCACGGCACCGTCAGCGGCGGCGCGTTCGCGCTCACGCTGGTCGGGTTCGTCCTGCTCACGACCGGCGGGTGGCTCGGTGGCGCCGTCGTCTTCGTCCACGGCATGCGCGTGCTGAACCTCGTCTCCGAGCGGTTCGGGGCGGCGGCCGCCCCGACGCCTAAGGAGCCTGCGCGGACGGAGTAGCCCGGGTCATCCTGAAGGTCCCGACCTTCCTGCCGAACAGCACGGCGACGCCGTCGTAGGCGCCGTGACCGTCGGCGACGAGCTCGTCGACGAGCCCGAACGGGTAGCGCAGCGACAGCCCTTCGACCACGAACGGGATCGGGACTCCGGCGGTGACGGTCGAGCCGCGGCCGTTCTCGATCCGTTTGCGCACGATGCCGCGCATCGGCGGCAGAGCGCCGCCCGTGCGATGGACGTCCCAGACGCCGTCGAGCGCGACGCCGTCATCTGGTCCCCGGAGCGTTTCTAATCCTTCTTCCGTCCGGGCCACGCGCCCGTGAGATGCGCGAACCCGCTCGCGCCTGCACGGTCGATGAGCGCCTTGACCCCGCCGAAGACCGCGCCCTGAGCTGCTGCCGCGACGACGACCTCGGCCCAGCCCTTGTCCTCGTCCGTCGCCTCCGGAGCCTCGTCTTCGTGGCCGACCGCGCTCCAGATCCGCTTGAAGATCGCGCCGGCGACGAGGCCTCCGAGGACGCCGAAGACGAGACCGAAGGGCTTGTAGATCAGCCGTGCCATGCCAGCGCGCTTCCCTGCATCGTCTCGAACGACACCATAGAGGCCACGTGTCCGCGAGCGACCCTCAGCCGGCGGGCGGGATGTTGATGTTCATCCGGAACAGGTTCTCCGGGTCGTACTTCGCCTTCAGCGCGGCGAGCCGCTCGTAGTTCACGCCGTGGCCGGCGCGGGCGAGCGATTCCCCCTCCTCGCCCAGCCCTGGGAAGTTGAGATAGACGCCTCCGGTCGAGTGAGGCTCCATCGCGTCCCACAGCTCCTTCGCCCACGAGATCGCCTCGTCGTTCTGCGCCGGGTCGGTCCAGTTCGCCTCGGCGGTCACGAGGAAGTTGGCGTCACGGCCGCCGTACGCCGTCTCGGTCTCGCCGACGCGGCTCATCGCTCCTCCGTGGTGCCAGATCACGATGTCGGAGAGGGCCGACGGCCTACGGCCCGCGAAGTCGAGGATGTCGCCGATCGCCTCACCGGTGAGCTCGCCGAGCGCACGTGACTTCCAGTAGCGAAGCTCGCCCGGCCCGAAGATCGCGTCGAACCCGCTCTGCAGGCCGAGCCACGGCCACGGCCTGCTCGCGTCGACGACCGGCTCCGCGAGCTCACGCAGCGGCTGCACGACCCGCTCGCCCGCCTCGACCGGACCGCAATAGGCGGCTGCGATCGCGACGATCGGGGTGCCGTGGAGTTCGGGCGGGAACGGCTCATACGGCGGAATGCTCCAGCAGATCGCGAGCGAGCTCAGCTCCTCGGGCGCCGCCGCCATGAAGTCGCGCCAGGCTGGCAGGATCGCCGGCGCGTCGGCAAGCGGATAGAAGATCGCGCCCACCATCACCATCGGGCCGACCGGATGCGCTCGGAACTCGAACGACGTGACGACGCCGAAGTTGCTGCCTGCGCCGCGCACCGCCCAGAACAGATCCTCGTTCTCCGTCGCGCTCGCCCGCCGGAACTGCCCGTCCGCCGTGACGATGTCCACCGATAGGAGGTTGTCGATCGAGAGCCCGTGCTTCCGGCGCAGATGCCCGACTCCGCCGTGCAGGGTCAGGCCCGCGACGCCGGTCGTCGAGACGACGCCGCCGGGCACCGCGAGGCCGAACAGCTGCGTCTCGCGATCGCAGTCGCCCCACGTGGCGCCGCCCTGCACGCGGACGGTGCGCGCGTCCGGATCGACGTGGACGCCTCGCATCTGCGAGAGGTCGAGGACGATCCCGCCGTCGTTGACGGCGTTGCCGGCGACGTTGTGCCCGCCGGCCTTGATCGAGAGCAGCAGGCCCTGCTCGCGCGCGAAGTTCACCGCGTCGACGACGTCCGCCGCGCCGCTGCACTGCGCGATCAGCGCGGGACGCCGGTCGATCAACCCGTTCCAGATCGAACGCGCCTCGTCGTAACCCGGAGCGTCCTGCGTGAGCATCGGGCCGCGCATCCGCTCCGAAAGCCCTGCCACCGCCTCCGCGTCGAGTTGCGCTTCGGCTGCAAGCGAGCCTGCCATGGTGTCCTCCCCTGAAAGTCGCACGAACCCCGCCGCCGAGCATACGCAGCCCGTGCGGCCGGGTCGATTGCGCGGACGTTAAGCGGCCCTTACCGATGGCTTAAATCCGCGGCCGCCGCCGCTGCACCGGGGCCAGGGTGGGAACCGGCGAGTAACCGCAACTGAAGGAGGATCGATGAAGTACAGAGCGCTCTGCGCCCTGGCCGTCGCCGTCGGCGCAGCCTTCACGGCAGGCCATTCGGCGTCCGCCTCGCCACCCGGAGGGGCCGTCTTCGTCCAGACGAACCAGCCCACCGGCAACAGCATCGTCGTCTACGACCGTGCCGCCGACGGGACGCTCTCCACCGCCGGGACGTACGCGACCGGCGGCGACGGCGGCGTCGCGGCGCCCGGAACGGAGACCGACCATCTCGCGTCGCAGGGGTCTCTCGTCTACGACGCGGGACACGGATTGCTGTTCGCGGTCAACGCCGGGAGCGACTCCGTCTCCACGTTCAGCGTGCACGGCGACGGGCTCGAGCTCGAAGGCGTCGTTCCGTCGGGCGGCGAGTTCCCGGCGAGCATCGCGGTGTCCGGCAGGTTGGTCTACGTCCTCAACTCGGGCGGCGAAGGGATCGTGCAGGGGTTCCGGATCGCGGGCGACCGCCTGGTCGCGATCCCCGGATCCGCGCGCAGCCTCGGCCTCGCGAACTCGAATCCACCCGACTTCCTCACCTCTCCCGGGCAGGTCGGCTTCACGCCGGACGGACTCCAGCTGCTCGTGACGACCAAGGCCAGTGGGAGCACGATCGACGCCTTCGGCGTCAGGCCGAACGGACGGCTGTCGGCGGCGCCGGTCGCGAATCCCTCGGCGACCCCGGTTCCGTTCGCGTTCACCTTCACGCCGGAGGGGCGTCTCGCGGCCGGCGAGGCCGGGGCCAGCTCGGTCACCACGTACGAGCTCGGCGCCGACGGCACGCTGAGCGACGCGAAATCGCAGCCGGACGGTCAGGTCGCCCTGTGCTGGATCACGAGGGTCGGGCAGTACTACTACGTCTCGAACACCGGCAGCAACACGCTCAGCGGCTTCACGGTCGCCGCGGACGGACAGCCGTCCCTCGTCGGGTCCACGGGCGTCGTCGCCACGACGGAGCCGGGGCCGATCGACAGCACCTCGCCGTCGGGTACGTCGTTCCTCTACGCGGAGACGGGAGGCGGCACGGTGGACGAGTTCGCCGTGAACGACGACGGCTCGCTCACCCAGCTCGGCACGATCGGCGACCTGCCGGCCGGGATCGAAGGCATCGCCTCGACGTGACCGGACCGCAGGCTCAGCGGCGGCGGATCAGCGTGATGCCTTCGCGAACCGGGAGGAGAACGGCCTCGACGCGTTCGTCGTGCAGGACGTGCTCGTTGAAGCGGGTCATGTGCCGTGTGATCTCGCTGTCCGGGTCGCTGCCGAAGAGCGTGTTGTCGGCGGCGATCACGCCTCCATCCGCGAGCTTGGGGAGGATCGCCTCGTAGTAGTCGACGTATCCGCCCTTGTCCGCGTCGACGAACGCGAGATCGAACGGCCCTTCCAGCGTCGCCAGCGTCTCCAGGCCGGGGCCGACCCGGAACTCGATCCGGTCGGCCACCCCGGCCTCCTCCGCGTAGCGCCGGGCGACCGCGGTCGTCTCCTCGTTGACGTCGCACGTGACGAGGCGACCGCCCGGCGGCAGGGCGCGCGCCATCGCGATCGTCGACCAGCCGGTGAAGGTGCCGAGCTCGAGGACGAGCTTCGGCCGCGCGAGATAGACGAGGAAGGAGAGAAAGGCGCCCTCGATGAGCCCCACCATCATCCCGTGGTTGCTCTGCGTCGCCTCGGTCTCGGCGCCGAGGCGCTCGAACACGTCGCCGCGTGCGCTCGTGTACCGGGCGGCGTAGGTCTCGATCTCCTCCGGGATGTAGCGCGGCGCCATCAGAGCTCGTCGCCGACTCTAACGACCTCGTCCGCGAGCAGGCGGACGTCGCCGGAGGTCGTGCGCCAGGAGCAGATCGCCGCACGCTGGCAGAACCGTCCTTCGAGCGTGGCGCCCGTGTGGAACACGTCGCCGGCGGCAGCGACCTCGGCCTGGATCGTCCGGTTCGCCTCCTCGAGGTCGATCCCGTCGCGCACGTAGCGGAAGCAGACGATGTTCGTCGGCGCCGGCGCTGCGAGCTCGAGTCGGGGGTGCTCCTCCACGATGGCGGCCAGCTCCGCGGCGAGGTCGCAGCAGCGCGTGACGAGATCCTCGACGCCGCTCCGGCCGAGGGCCTTCAGCGCCGCCCAGACGCAGGCTCCGCGCCAACTGCGCGAGGCCTCGAACGCGAGCTCGTGGAGGTTCGCACCGGAGCCGGGCGTGAGGTAGCCCGCGGAGCCGCCGAACGTCTCGTGGTGGAGCTCGGCGTCGCGGACGAGCGCGAAGCCGACGCCGTTGGGGACGTTCAGCCACTTGTGCCCGTCCACGGTGAGCGAGTCGGCGCGCTCCATGCCCCGGACGAGCGGAGCCGTCCGCTCGCACAGCCGGAAGAAGGCGCCGAACGCGCCGTCGACGTGGAGCCAGAGGCCGTAGCGATCGCAGACGTCCGCGATCGCGTCGAGCGGATCCGACGCGCCGGTGTTGACCGAGCCGGCCTGCGCGATCACGATCGCCGGCGCGACTCCCGCCTCGAGATCGCGCTCGATCGCGGCGACGAGCGGCTCGACCTCCATCGCGTACGTGCTGTCGATCGGGATCGCGCGGACGCACCCGGAGCCGAGCCCGAGCGTCCGCAGCGCCTTGTGGTCGGAGAGGTGGAGCTCGACGCTGCCGTAGACCGCGAGCTCCGGCAGGGCGCGGACGCCTTCCTCCCGCACGTCGACGCCGTGCTTCCGTCCGAACCAGTGGCGCGCGACCGCGAGGCAGACCGTGTTCGCCATCGTCGCGCCCGAGCCGAAGTAGCCCGACGGCGACGGATACCCGAGTAGGTCGGCGAGCCAGCCGAGCGTGACCTGCTCGAGCTCGACCGCGGCCGGCCCGAGCGGCCACATCCCGACGTTCTGGTCGACGGCCGCCGTCCACGCCTCGACGATCGCGGCGGCGGGGAGCGCCGCACCGGTCACGTAGCCGAAGTAGCGGCCGCCGGTCGAGCCGGCGAGGCCGCCGCGGCTCCGCTCGTCGAGCTGGGCGAGGATCGCCTCCACCGGCAGGCCGTCCTCGGGGAGCGGCTCGTCGAAGCGCTCCCGCAGCGTCGCCGAGTCGAGCTCCGCCGCGGCACGCGCGGGCGGCTCGAGCGCGGCCCGGAAGCGCTCGGCGAGGTCGGCGACCGCCGCGTCGAGGTCGCCGACTACGCCGGAGAGCTCGACTTCAGCCATTCGAGCAGGTGCAGGTAGTCCTCGCGGGCGGGCGCGAACACGTCGATGTTCTCGACGGTCTCCGTCCCGGTCGGCTCGATGTAGTGCTCGACGCCGGCCGGGATCAGCATCAGCGAGCCTGGCCCGACCTCGCAGGGCTCGTCGCCGATGTGGTAGACGGCGGTGCCCTTCACGATCAGCGCGATCTGGTCGAAGTCGTGGCTGTGCGGGCGCACGTCCATTCCCGGCTCGCAGTGGTTGAGCACGAGCATGGCGTCGCGGGTGCCGAACGCACGGCGGCGGACGCCGGGGCGCACGGCCTCGTCGGGGATCTCGTCCCAGGTGTAGGCGGGCATCAGGAAGCGCTCCTTTCTTGTCCTTGGTCGGAGAAGAAGCCGAGCTCGGCCGAGAGGATGTCGGCCGTCTCGCGCAGGCGCAGGCAGAGCGGCGCGGACTCCTTCGCCGGGAGGTTGGCGATCGTGCCGACGACGGCCATCGCGGCGACGCAGTCGCGGTCCTGGAAGATCGGCGTCGCGATCGCGCGGATGCCGTCCTCGTTCTGCGTGTTGATCGCGATCCGGGTCTGGCGGACCCGGTCGCGCTCCTTCGCAGCGAGCACGTCCTCCTCGCCGGAGAACGTGAGGAAGATCTTCCCCTGCGCCGACGTCGTCCGTGCGAGGCGGGAGCCGGTACGGACGACGATGTGCACGACGCGGTCGGTGTTGTCGTCCACCCGCACCACGACGGGCGAGTCGCCGTCCCAGATCGAGAGGACGACCGTCTCGTTCAGGTCGGCGGCGAGGCGCTCCATGTGCGGGCCGGCGATTCGGATGATCCGGAGGCCCGACAGCGCCGTGGCCGCGAGCTCGACGATGCGCGGGCCGAGCGAGTGCGTGCCCGAGGGGGCGTCGTAGCGGAGGAGGCCGACGCGCCGGAGCGCCATCGCGTAGCGGTGCGTCGTCGCCCGGCTCGTGCCGAGCCGCTTCGTCAGCTGGGCCAGCGTCAGCTCGGGCTCCTCGGCCGTGAAGAAGCCGAGCATCTGGACGGCCCGCTCGACCGACTGGTTGATCGGCGCCTCCGTCGTCATGCCAGCCGGCCCAGCTCGTCGAGCAGCGTGTCGACGACGCGGTCCGCCTGTTCCGGCTCGATCACGAGCGGCGGCGACATCACGATCTTCTGGCCGCTCGCGCGCACGACGACGCCGCGCGCGAGCGCGCCGGCCGCGACAGGCGTCGCGTCGAGGCCCTCGTCCAGCTCCACGCCGAGCATGAGCCCCACGCCGCGCACCTCGGCGACCCCCGCGAGGTCCGCGGCGGGCGCGAGGCGCTCGAGCATCCGCGCACCGGTCTCGACAGCGCGAGCGAGCAGCCCCTCGCGCTCGATGATCTCGAGGTTCGCGAGCGCGACCGCTGCGCCGACCGGGTGCCCGTTGTAGGTGAAGCCGTGGCGGAACGCCGTGCCCTCGAGCAGGTCGACGACGCGGTCGTGGACGAAGACGGCGCCCATCGGGACGTACCCGCTCGTGAGCGCCTTCGCCGTCACGATCACGTCGGGGTCGAGCCCGTAGCGCTGCGCGCCGAACCAGTGGCCGGTGCGGCCGTAGCCGGTGACGACCTCGTCGAGGACGAGCAGGATCCCGTGGCGGCGCAGCACCTCCTGCACGCGCGGCCAGTAGCCGTCGGGCGGCGGGATCATCCCGCCCACTCCCATCACGGGCTCGCCGATGAAGGCGGCGATCCGGTCCGCGCCCTGCTCCGCGATCGTCTCCTCGAGCTCGGCGACGAGCGCGTCGACGTCGGAGCGCAGCGTCGGAGTCGAGAGGTGGACGAACCCCGGCGGCAACGGGCCGAAGCCCTCCTTGAGCGGCGCGATCCCCGTCGCGGCGAGCGAGGCGGAGCCGACGCCGTGGTAGGCGGCCTTGCGCGAGAGGATCAGGTCGCGCTCCGGCCGGCCGGCCGACTCCCAGGCGAGCCGGACGAGCTTGATCGCGGTCTCGATCCCCTCCGAGCCGCCGTTCGTGAAGAAGACGCGGTCGAGCCCCTGCGGCGAGAGCTCGGCCAGCCGCGCGGCGAGCCGGATCGAGGGCTCGTTCGCGAAGTTCCAGAAGGACGCGTAGAACTCGAGCTGCACCATCTGCTCGGCGGCGACGCGCGCGAGCTCCTCGCGGCCGTGGCCGACGGCGCACTGCCAGAGGCCGCACGTGCCGTCGACGTACTCCCGGCCCTCGATGTCCCAGAGCAGCGCTCCCTTGCCACGCGCCCAGACGAGCGGCGTCGCGGGACTGCCGACGACCGCGTGCGGATGGATGAGGTGCGCAGCGTCGAGCTCGGCAAGGTTCACAGCGTCTGCCTCACGGTCTTCAGGGTCGTGTACTCCTCGATCGTCTGCGGCCCCTGCTCGTAGCCGTAGCCCGAGAAGCCGCGGCCGCCGTAGGCGCTGTAGAGGTCGAGGCCGCCGTAGTTGTTGATCCAGACGGTGCCCGCGTTCAGCGCGTGCGCGATGCGGGTCGCCCGCGAGGCGTCGCGCGTCCACACCGCGGCGGCGAGGCCGTAGCGCGTGTCGTTCGCGACGCGCACCGCCTCCTCCTCGTCGGTCACGGAGATCACCGCGACGGCAGGGCCGAAGATCTCCTCGCGGTTGATGCGCATCTCGTTCGTCGTGTCCACGAATACTGTCGGCTCGACGTAGAAGCCGGGCCCCTCGACAGTACCGCCGCCCACGAGCGCTCGGGCGCCCTCCCCGACCGCGGACTCGTACAGCTCGAGTACGCGCCCCCGCTGCCGCTCGGAGATCAGCGGGCCGACCTCCGTCTCGCGGACGCGCTCGGCCAGCCGCTCGCTCAACTCCCCGGCGACCGCGGCGTCGGCGACGAGGCGCGCGCCGGCCGTGCACACCTGTCCCGCATTGCGGAACGTCGAGCGCATCGCCCCCTCGAGCGCCGCGTCGAGGTCCGCGTCCGCGAGCACGACGTTCGCCGACTTTCCCCCGAGCTCGAGCGAGAGCCGCTTGAGGTTGCCCGCGGCGGCGCGCTGGATCTCGCGCCCGACCTCGGTCGAGCCGGTGAAGGAGATCTTGTCGACGTCGTCGTGCACTGCGAGCGCGGCGCCGGCCCCCGCATCTCCCGCGACGACGTTCCAGACGCCGGCCGGGACGCCGGCCTCGAGCGCGAGCTCGGCCAGGCGGAGCGCGCTCAGCGGCGACTCCTCCGCGGGCTTGTGCACGACGGTGTTGCCACAGGCGAGCGCCGGCGCGAGCTTCCACGACCCGATGACGAGCGGGAAGTTCCACGGCGTGATCGCGCCGACGACCCCGACGGGCTCGCGCACCGTGTAGGAGAAGACACCCGGATCGGCCGGGTTCGTCGTGCCGGTGATCTTCGTCGGCCAGCCGGCGTAGTACGACCACGTACGAACCGCGCGGTCGACGTCCCGCGCGGCCTCTCCGCGGAGCTTCCCGGCGTCGCTCGCCTCGAGCTGCGTCAGCTCGTCCGCGTGCTCCTCGACCAGGTCGGCGAGCCGTTGCAGGATGCGGCCGCGCTCGTACGGATCGAGCGCCCGCCAGGCGGGCAGAGCCGAGCGCGCCGCGGCAACGGCGCGATCCACGTCCTCCGGCCCCCCGAGAGCCACGCTGGCGAGCCGCTGCGCCGTCGTCGGGTCGAGCGACTCGAACGTCTCTCCGGAGGCCGCGGGCACCTGCTCGCCTCCGATCAGGTGCCCGCGGCTGAGATCGGGCGACATCAGCCTGCGGCGAGCTCCGGCTGCATCTCCTCGGCCTGCCGCTCGAGCTGCTCGACCTTCGCGCGCGTCGCCAGCCGGACGAGGATCCCGAGTCCCATCCAGCCGAGCATCACATACGGCGCCCAGCGGAAGATCCCGGTCTGGCCGTAGAACTCCGTCACCTCGGCCACGACGACCACGACGACCGTCAGGATCGGCGCGACCACGATGTCCACGAGGTTCCCGTCGTGGCGGCGCGAGTGGACGAAGCCTGCGATGCCCACGAGCGCGTAGACCGGGAGGATGCCGGTCGCCCCGACCTGCAGCAGCCAGCTGAAGTACGTCACGGCGTCGTTGATGGTGCGGCCCTGCCAGGCGAGCCCGGCGAGCATGACGGCAAGCGTGATGGCGATCAGGACGCCGATCGCGACGTGCGGGCTCTTGAAGCGCGGATGGGTGCGCCCGAACGCCTTCGGGAGGTAGCCGTCGTGGCCCCACGCGAACGCCGTGCGCGTCGTGAAGTTCGCCGTGCCGAGCGCCGACGCGAATGCCGAGATCGCCAGGAACAGGAGCAGCACCTTCCCGAACCAGAACGCCGCGTACTGGATCGAGAGGCCGACGACCGCGCCGCCGGAGTCGGACGGCCAGTGCTGGCCGGCCGCCTGCAGGCCGTAGCCGGTCACGATCGAGAAGGTCGTCACGATGTAGAAGACCACCGCGAGGGCGATGGCACCCAGCACCGCCTTCGGCACCTGCTTCTTCGGCGTGTGCGCCTCCTCCGCGAGGAAGACCGCGGTCTCGAAGCCCGAGAAGCCGGTCATCGCGATCCCGACCCCGAGCGCGAAGAAGCCGAAGCCGAACGTGCCGTGATTGTTCCACGGGGCGAGCGACGACCATGCCCAGCCGCTGGCTCCGCCCTTGGCGAGGATGATCAGGTCGAGGATCAGCAGCATCGTCACGCCGACCGCCGTCAGCGCGAGCAGCACCCGCGCCGAGATCTGGATGCCGAGCCACGAGATCGCGGCGACGATCGCCGTCAGCAGCAGCGCCCACCCCCACCAGGCGTGGGAGAGGAACGGATGCGACGGCTCGACGAGCCCGAAGAAGTTCTGCAGCAGGAACGCGGCGGAGATCAGCAGCCCGGGCACGAAGATGATCCCCACGGCGAGCAGCGTCCAACCGCCGAAGAACCCCACGTCGCGCCCGAGCCCGGCGCGGATGATTGCGTACGTGCCGCCCGCGCTCGGCACGTATCGCGCCATGCGCCCGTAGATCAGCGCCAGCCCGATCGCGCCGATGCCTGCGACCCAGAAGACGCTCGGCGCCCAGCCGCCGACGCGGCTCGCCGCCACCGCGGCGATCACGACCGCCGAGATCTCCGGCGCGGTTACGCCCAGCGACTGGGCAATGAGGCCCGGTAGTCCGATCGCGTTACGCCGGAGACCGCGGCCTTCCCCCTGTGCGGAAGCTTCCATCAATCCCTCCTGTCACGACTTGCGGCCCTGCTCACGATGTGAGATAACGTCCCACATGGCAGGAGTCGTGTCAAGGATGCGCGAACGCCTGCAAGAGGGGCGTATCGTCGGCACATTCGTCAAGCTGCCGGCGCTCGAATCGGTCGAGATCTGCGCGCAGTCACTCGACTTCTGCGTCGTCGACCACGAGCACTCGCAGCTCTCGGAAGCCGACGTCCTGCGGCTCGTCCGTCATGCCGCCGCGCTCGACTTCGCCGCCGTCGTCCGGATCCCGGAGGTCGACCGCGGCCTCGTCAACCGGCTGCTCGAGGCGGGCGCCGCGGGCATCCAGCTCTCCTCGGTACGCCAGGTCGCCGAGGTGCAGGCGCTCACCTCCGCGGCCGCCTACGCGCCCGAGGGCTCGCGCTCGATCAGCCTCGCGCATCCCCGGGCCCGCTACGGAGGTATGCCCCTGCGGGAGTACCTCGCAGCCGCGGAGCCGCCGCTCGTCGTGATCCAGCTCGAGACCCGCACCACCGAGGATCCGCCGGTCGAGCTCTGCCGGGCCGGCGCCGACGTCGCCTTCCTCGGCCTGACCGACCTGCTCGTCGACTGCGGTCTCGACGAGGGCGTCGCCGCGGCACGGGCGAACGAGCTTGCGGGCGCGGTGGCGGAGGCGGGGATCGTGCTCGGCGGCTTCGGCGCCGAGGAGCGGTTCCGCTACTCGGTCGTCTCCTCCGACGTCGCGCTCCTGCGCGAGGCGGTGGACCGTGTCCGCTGACCTCTCGACCCACGTCGCCGGGCTGGCGCTGAAGAACCCGGTGATCGCCGGCTCCGGCGAGGCCACCTCGACGCCGGAGCAGATCCGCGCCTGCCTCGACGCTGGCGCCGCGGCGGTCGTCGCGAAGTCCGTGAACGAGTCGGCGGCGGCGCACGCCAACCTCCGCGCCGCGGAGTACGTGCTGCTGGACGAGAGCCTGCGCCCGCGGGCGCTCGGTCCGGCGCAGCGCACGGACTCGCTCTTCTGCCGCTCCGGCCTGCTCGAGGTCGAGCTCGAGGAATGGGCCGAGACCCTCGCCGAGCTCGACCGGGAGGCCGCCGCGCGGGACGCATACGTCGTGCCGAGCCTGATCGTCGCCGACCTCGACCAGGCCGACGAGGCAGCGGCGGCCTTCGAGCACGCGGGCCTGCGCTGGCTGGAGCTGAACGTCGGCGCTCCCCACGCGAGCGAGGCCGCCGAGGGTATAGGTGCCGGGGTGGAGCTCGTGCGCCGGATCAGGAAGGCGGTCTCCCTGCCGCTCACGGTGAAGCTCGCGGGCAGCGACTCGGCGGGGGACGCGCTCGCCGCCGGCGCCGACGCGGTCTGCATCGCGACGCGCGCGATGGGCTTCGTCCCCGACCTCGACACGCGCAAGCCCGTGCTCGGGACGTTCGCCGCAGTCGGTGGCGCGTGGGCGATGCCGCTCACGCTCCACCGCGTGGCGAAGACGCATCTGGCACATCCCGAGGCGTCGATCGTCGCGACGAACGGCGCGAGGGACGGCTTCGACGTCGCCCGCTTCCTGCTCGCCGGCGCGTCCGCCGTCGCCGTCGCGAGCGCCGTGCTCACCGACGGGCCGGCGTCTCTCGCCCGCGCGATCGAGGAGCTCGCCGGCTACTGCGAGGAGCAGGGGACGCACGTCCGCGACCTGATCGGCGAAGCTGCCCGTCACGTCCAGACCTACGAGGAGGTTGCGATTGAGCGTCGGCACTGAGATCTCGGTCGAGCAGCTCGAGGACGACCCGTATCCGGTCTACAAGCAGCTGCGCGCGGAGGAGCCGGTCTGCTACGTCGACTCCGTCGGCCTCTGGCTCGTCACCCGCTGGGACGACGTCCAGCACGTCGACAAGTCTCCCGACCTCTTCAGCGGGGAGACCGAGCCATCGACGCTGCGACGCACCTTCGGGCCGAACCTGCTCGCCTCGGAGGGCGCATACCACGACCGGATCCGCAAGATCATCTACCCGTGGTTCCGGGTCGGGGCGATCGGCGACTACCCGGACAGCGTGATCGCGCCGATCGCGAACGAGCTCGTCGACGGCTTCGCCGGGCGCGGCTCCTGCGACCTCGTCTCGGAGTTCGCCGAGCCGCTGTCGGCGCGGGTGCTGAAGCAGGCGCTCGGGCTCAGCTTCGTCGAGGAGGAGACCCTGCGCCGCTGGTTCGTCGAGCTCGCCACGGGCGCCGCGAACTTCGAGGGGGACCCCGCGAAGCAACGGATCGCCGACGCCGCGAGCGCCGAGGTGAACGCCACGCTCGCGCCGGTGCTCGAGAAGCTCGCGCGGATGTCCGACGACACGCTCCTCTCCTCGATGGTGCACACCGAGGTCGACGGCGAACGGCTCACGCGCGAGGAGATCCAGTCGAACCTCAAGGTGATGATCGTCGGCGGGCTCCAGGCGACCACCGACCTGATCGCGCTTTCGATGTGGGCGATCCTCTCCCACCCCGGGCAGCTCGAGGAGGTCCGCGCCGACCCGAAGCTCGTCGACCCGGCGATCGAGGAGGCGGCCCGCTGGCACTCGCCCGTCGGCACCTCGACCCGCCAGACGACCCGGGACACCGAGCTCGGCGGCGCCAAGCTCGAGAAGGGCGCGCTCGTCGCGGCCGTGCTCGCGTCAGCCAACCACGACGAGCGCAACTGGAGCGATCCCGAGCGCTACGACATCCACCGCCGCGACGGCTCGCACCTCGCCTTCGCGACCGGACCGCACCTCTGCATCGGGGCGCGGCTCGCTCGCTACGAGACCCGGGCCGCGTGGCGGATCCTGCTCGACCGGCTCCCCGGCCTCCGTCTCGATCCGGAACGCCCGATCGAGATCTCCGGCTGGGAGTTCCGTTCCCCACACCACCTGCACGTCCAATGGAGCTGACATGGAATTGACCCAGGACTACTTCGAACGTCTCGACGCGGTGCAGCCGAAGGAGCTCCCTGCCGACCTCGACCTCTTCGACGAGGGCACGGCCACGCGGGGGATCCGGCTGAACAAGGCCGCGTATTCCCTGAAGGACGAGCACCAGCGCAAGCTCTTCGCGAGCGACGAGGAGGCATGGATGGCCCAGTTCGGGCTGACCGACGAGGAGAAGGACCTCGTGCGGCGGCGCGACTGGATCGGGCTCTGGCGCTCGGGGATGTCGATCTACGTGATGGTCAAGCTCTCGGGTGTGACGGACACGCCGCTGCCCGAGATCGGCAAGCAGATGCGCGAAAGCGGAGGGAGCTGATGGCGAGCATCGTCGGAGGGATCGGCGCGAGCCACGCGCCGTCGATGGAGCACATCTACGACGCGGGCGAGGAGGTGCGCGAGTCGGACGAGTGGCAGCCGCTCTTCGGCCCGTTCAAGCAGGTCGCGGACTGGCTCGAGGAGCTCCGGCCCGACCGGCTGGTGGTCGTCTACAACGACCACATGGACCAGTTCTTCCTCGACGCCTACCCGACCTTCGCGCTCGGCGTCGCGGAGACGTACCCGGTCGCCGACGAGGGCTTCGGCGCGCGGCCGTTCCCGCCGCTGCCCGGCGACTCGAAGCTCGGCTGGCACATCGCGCGCTCGCTCGTCGCCGACGAGTTCGACATCACGATCTGCCAGGAGCTCGAGGTCGACCACGGCGTCATCTCGCCGCTCCCGATGGTCGACTTCAGCGAGGGCGAGGAAGGCTGGAAGATCCCGATCGTCCCGCTCGCCGTCAACGTCATCCTCCACCCCCTGCCGTCGCCGCTGCGCTGCTGGAAGCTCGGGCAGGCGCTGCAGCGGGCGATCCTCTCCTACGAGGATGACCTGCGCGTCGTCGTGGTCGGCACCGGCGGGCTCTCGCACCAGCTGACGGGGCCGCGGTTCGGCCAGGTGACGCCCGAGTGGGACCAGGAGTTCATGCGCCTGCTCGCGGAGGAGCCCGAATCCCTGACCCGCTACACGTACAAGCAGCTGATCGAGCTCGGCGGCACGGAGTCGGTCGAGGTCGTCAACTGGCTCGCGATGCGCGGCGCGCTGCCGGACGGCGCCCGGCCGCTCGTCACCGCGTACTACGCGCACCGGATCATGGGCTACGGCCTGCAGACGTTCGAGGTGGCGGCGTGACGAAGTCACGCCGCCATGAGGGGGTGCGGGGGAATCCGCAGGTTCCCCCGACAGAACGCGCCGGCGCGAAGCGGCGGCGGCAGCTCGCCGGGGGCACGTGGGGGAAGCCGGGTTTCCCCCACGCACCGGAGCCGAAGGCGAAGGTGGCGGCATGACGGACGTCGTGGACCGCCTGCTCGACGGCGCCGTCGACCTGCACGTCCATCCGTACCCGTCGCCGTTCCCGCGCCGGCTGGACGCCGCCGAGGCGGCGCAGCGCGCGGCGGATGCGGGGATGCGTGCCATCGTCGTCAAGTCGCACCACCACGACACGTCCTCCGACGTCGCCGCCCTGCGCGAGCACGGCATCGCAGCCTCGGGGATCGACGTCTTCGGCGGGATTGCGCTCAACACGCAGGTCGGCGGCCTCAACCCTCATGCCGTCAACCTCTGCCTCGCGATGGGAGGCAAGGTCGTCTGGTTTCCGACGATCGCCTCGCCGAAGCACATCGAGCACCATCGCGAGCACCCGCAGCTGAAGTTCCCCCAGCTCTCCGTGGACCTGATCCCGGAGGAGCCGATCGACGTCTTCGCCGACGGCGACGGAAAGCTCCGTCCGGAGGTGCACGAGATCCTGCGGATGATCGCCGACGCCGACGCGGTCCTCGCCTCGGGGCACATGCCGGCGCCGTCGATCATCGCCGTCTTCGAGGCGGCGAAGGAGCACGGCGTCCGCCGCATGATCGTCAACCACCCGAACTTCGTGATCGAGGCGACGAAGGACGAGGTGAAGACGCTCGCCGAACTCGGCGCCCTGATCGAGCACTCGCTCTGCATGTACGACGAGGAGTCGAGCTTCCACAACTGGCAGATCGACACGCTCGTCGACTGGATCCGCTGGGTCGGGCCGGAGCGCTCGTCGCTCGGCTCGGACCTCGGGCAGGCGAACAACCCCTACCCGGTCGACTCGTTCCGCAAGATCTGCTCGCGCCTGCTCGAGGCCGGGATGACCGAGCCCGAGGTACGCATGCTCGTCGCCGACAACCCCGCCAAGTTGCTCGGGCTCGATTAGCCGTCGGTGGATGGATGACGTCGTGTTCGTCCGTCACGGCGAGAGCGAGACCGCGGCCGCGGGCGTAGTCGGCGGCGACGCGCCGCTCACGACGCGCGGCCGCGAGCAGGCGCGCGACGTCGCGCGCCTGCTCGAGGGCCGGCCGCTCGACCTCTGCTTCACGAGCCAGGCGCTGCGCGCGCGGGAGACTGCCGCGCTGGCGCTCGAGGGACGGGAAGTACCCCAGACCGTCCTGGAGGAACTCGCAGACATCGACTTCGGCCTGCTCACCGGCGGGCCGCTGGCGGAGTACCGGGCCTGGATTGCGGCTCACGATCCCGCCGACGCGCCGCCGCACGGCGAGAGCCGGGTCGCGACCCTGCGCCGGTTCGTGCGGGCGTACCGGACGCTGCTCGACCGGCCCGAAGCGCACCTGCTCGTCGTCGCCCACGGCCTGACGCTGAGCGCGCTCACCGACGACCCGCCGCGACCCTCCGTCGCCGGCGTCGCCTACGGATCGACGCTCGTCCTCACCCGGGCCGAGCTCGCGGCTTCGGTGGCGCGGCTCGAGCACTGGTGCGAGGCTCCCTCGTGGTGAACAGGGCAGCGATCGGCGGCAAGGCAGAGGGCCTGATCCGGCTGCAGGAGCTCGAGCTCCCGGTGCCGCCGTTCGTCGCGGTGCCGGTCGGCGAGGAGCCGGACGGCGAGGCCGTGGCGGCTCTCGGCGAGCCGCTCGCGGTCCGCTCCTCCGCCGTCGGAGAGGATGCCGCGGAGGCGAGCGCCGCCGGCCAGTACGAGACCGTGCTCGGCGTGACGCGCGAGACCCTGGCCGAGGCCGTCGCCCACGTCCGCTCGGCGACCGACCGCGCGCGGGCCTACGGCTCGAGCGGCGACGTGGCCGTCGTCGTCCAGCGGCAGGTGCCGGCGACGCGGGCGGGCGTGGCGTTCTCGCGCGATCCGGTCAGCGGCGCGGACGAGATCCTGATCGAGTGCGCGCTCGGCGGCGACGAGGCGGTCGTCTCCGGTGACGTGACGCCCGATCGTTACCGCGTAACGGGGGATCGTGTCCACGCCCGGGCGACGGGCACGGCGCGCACCCTGCGCGACGACGAGGCGCGAGAGGTCGCGGCGCTCGTGCGCAGGGCCGAGGCCGGCTTCGGGCGACCCGTCGACGTCGAGTTCTGCTTCGAGGGACGCACGCTCTGGCTCGTGCAATGCCGCCCGGTCACGACTCTGTGAACGGGCCGCGCACCTGGCTGCCCGACCCCTCGCACTATCCGGAGCAGATGACGCCGCTCTCGGCGACGGTCTGGTTCGAGGCGCTCGGGCTCGGCCTGCACGACGCCGCCCGCGAGCTCGGCGCGCCGTTCGGGGGCTTCGCCACCCGCACCGAGCTCGGCTGGGCGTACGAGGGTGAGCTCGAGCCCGAGTGGGAGCACGATCCGGAGCGCCTCCGGCGAGCCGCCCTCGACGTGGCCCGCCGCTGGGAGGAGGCGCTTCTGCCGAGGGTGCGGGAGATCACCGCCGAGCTGGAGCGGATGCGGCCGGACCTGCCGCCGCCCGACGAGGCGGTCGCCCTCCTCGACCGGCTCTGGGAGCTCGTGCGCGAGCAGTGGACGATCCACTTCCTCGTCGTCCTCCCCGCACAGATCGCCGCCGAGCTCCTGAACGACGCGTGGGTCGAGCGCTTCGGGGACGGCGACCAGCTCGGCGCCTACCGCCTCCTCGAGGGCATGGACAGCCCCGCCGACGACGCGGTGTGGGCGCTCGCCGAGAGCGCGCGAGGCGAGGGCGTCGCGGATCTCCTGCGGGATCTCGAGGCCGAGCACGCGCTCGCGCGCCTGCGCGGCACCGGTCCCGGCAGGCGCTTCCTGCGCGAGCTCGACAGGTACCTCGAGCGCTACGGCGGCCGGTCGCGCTGGCACGAGCTCTCACTCCCGCGCGAGGCCGACCTGCCCATGCTCACCCTCGAGGCCCTCAGGCTCGCCCTCGAGTCCGGCAAGCCGCCGTCGCGGCAGGACCCTCCGGCGCCGCCGCCCGAGCTCGAGGAGCTGCACGCCGCTGTGCGCCGGGCCTACGCCCTGAAGGAGCTGCACTCGTACGAGATCGACTACCCGGGGCTCCTGGCGACCCGCGAGGCATTGCGCGGCTTCGGCCACCGCCTCGTCGGCGAAGGCCTCCTGGACGACGTCGACGACGTCTGGCTCCTCGAGCGGGCCGAGCTCCGGCGCGCGCTCGTCGAGCCGCTCGACCTGAGATCCATCGTCGCCGAGCGTCGCGCCGAGCTCGAGCGCGGCAGAGCCGAGGGTCCTGGCGAGTACCTGGGCGAGCCGCCGGAGGAACGGGAGCGGCACGTCGCGCTCGAGAAGTTCTACGGCTCCGGCGGCGGCGAGCTGAGGGGCGCCGGCGCCTCGCCCGGCGTGGCCGAGGGAGTCGCCCGGGTCGTCGCCGGCGAGGCCGACTTCGCACGCATCCGAACCGGCGACATCCTCGTCACGACGACGACCACGCCGGCGTGGACACCGCTCTTCCCCTCGCTTGCGGGGCTCGTCACGGAAACGGGCGGAATCCTCAGCCACGCCGCCGTGGTCGCGCGCGAGTACCGCCTTCCCGCCGTCGTCGGCGCCGCGGGCGCCACGACCGCGATCCGGGACGGGATGCTCGTCCGGATCGACGGCGCCGCCGGCACGATCGCGATCCTGCGCTCCTCCTCGTAGGCGGCAAACCAGCGCGCACGGCGGTGCGTATGCGCTGGGGATGGCGCAGTACGTCGATCTCTCCGCACGGCGCCGGTCGAGGCGGACGAGAACCGCCGGCTCGACGGTCGGCACAGGGGCGACCGCGCTTCTGGTCGCAGCCGCGGGCGCGATCCATCTCTACCTCTACTTCGACTACTTCCACCGGGTGCACGTCGTCGGCGCCCTCTTCCTCGTCAACGCCGTCGCCGGGCTGGCGCTCGCGGCGGCGCTGCTCGCGCACCGTGACGTCCTCCTCGTCGTGGCCGCGGGCGGCTACGCCGCCGGGACGCTGGCCGCCTTCGTGGTCAGCACCAGGTGGGGCCTGTTCGGCTACCGGGAGTCGTTCTGGGGGAGCTGGCAGGAGGCCGCAGGCGGCATCGAGCTCTCCGCAGCCCTCGTGGCGGCGCTGCTCGTCGCCCGCCGCTAAACGGCCTGCGCGTCCTCCCCGTCGAGAGGCAAGAGGATGCGAACGGCGAGAGCCGGGGAGCAGCCGTGCTCCACGAGGTCGATCAGCATGTGCAGGTCATAGCGCTCGTCCCGCGCCACTCGCGCGGCGAGCGCCCTCGGAAAGCCGCAGTGCAGGAGCTCCGTGCGCCGCCAGCTCACCATCTCTCGAGTGGCGTCTTTCGGCTCGGCCGGCATACGTGCTTCTGGCCTCCTCAGTCTCCGCGGAGTCGGAACGACTTGGAGAGGGCGCACGCCGCCAGGGGTGCGATGTACGCCCTCTCCGCACGGTGGGGTCTAGCCCCAACCTCCTCCGCCGCCCGTCGTGGTGCCGCCACCGCCGCCGGACGTCTTGTGCTTGATGACCACGCCCTTGGGCGAGATGACGTACCACTTGCCGCCGTTGAGGGTCAGCGCCTCGCCGCTGGCCTGGCCGGCTGCCGAATCACCCGCGTATGCGTAGAGCGGCCACTTGTTGTACGTCACGACACGGCCGCCGGACGGGTTCTTGACGGAGCTCGCGAGGCTGGCCTTCGCTGCCCCGCCGACCTTCGGCTTCATCGAGGTCGTCTTGAGCGGATGCCAGAAGCTCGCGCAGGACCCGGTGCACGTCACCTTGCTCTGCTTGTCCTTCGCGAAGACATACAGCGTGCGCCCTTTCGCGTTTACGAGCACGGTGCCGAGGCCCTTGACCTTGCGCGTCGTCACGGCCACCGAGCCCGCCGAGTGGCTCGCACCGGCGACCCCGCCCTGCGACGCCGACGAGGCGGATGAGCCGCCGCAACCCGCGGCGACGAACCCGAGCACCGCGAGCAGCGCAACCGCGATCAGGCGAACCTGGTATCGGTTGGAGTTGCCGCGCAGGATCTTCACATTCATCTCCTCCTTCATCGAACGTACGACCTCCTAAACGCAGCCGGTGGGAAGTCGGATTGCCGCCCCGGCGGAATCCGCTTACGGTCCCGCCCGGGTAGATGTTGCCGTGAGGGCTGAGACTCCGCCAGGAGGGGACACCGCTGCGGGCGGCCGGGCATCCGGCGGCATCTCACCGACGCTCTTCGTGGGCTCCGCCATCGCGTCGATCGGCGGACCGATCGCGCTCGCGAACTTCCTTCCCGGAACGGCGGGCGACGACGGCATCGAGTCCGCGGGGCTCATCGTGCTGCTCGCGCTGGCGGTCTTCGCGGCTCCGCTCGCGCTCTGGCTCGTCTATTCGCGGCGCGTCGTCTCGCCCGGCGGGCTGACGGCCTTCGTCGAGGCGGCCGCCGGCCGGGGCACCGCGCTCGTGCACGGCTGGATCTGGACGATCGCCTACTTCCTGTACCTCCCGTACACGGTCACGTTCGTCGTGTACGACGTGCTGCCGCCCGTCTTCCCCGGCATCGCGCCCTACCGCTGGCCGCTGGAGCTCGTGCTTCCGGTCGCGATCGTCCTTCTCGTCCTTGCGCCCGTGAGATGGGCGCTCGCCGCCTTGCTCGTCGTTGGTCTCGCGCAGCTGGGACTCCTGCTGGCGCTCGGGGCCGTGGTGATGGGCCACGTCCCCGTTCGCCTCGCGGCCGATCCGAGCGTCGACCCGACCGGGCGCGCGGTCGGCGGGACGGCGCTCCTGTTCATCTGCGCGAGCCTGCCTCTCTACCTCGGCGCCGAGGTGCGCGGTGGAAGCACGACGGTGCGGCGCGGCGTGGCGGCCGCGGTCGGCCTCGTCGGCGTGTGCTTCTTCGTCGCGGCGTTGCCGCTGGCCGCCGTCCCCGACGCGCTGCTGCGCCTCCCGGTCCCGGCGGAGGCCATCGCCCACTACTACGGAAGCCGGGCCTTCGGGGTCGCCGTGGGCCTGGCGATCGCCGCCGGGACACTCGCGCTCATCGTCGCGGAGTACCTCGCGCTCGGACGCCTCCTGCACTGGCTGCACGACATCCCGCTGCGGAGCGTGCTCGTCTGGATCGCGGGCCCGTTCGTCGCCGCGGACGCGCTGTCGCTCATCGACCCCGAGGCGTTCTACGACAAGCTGCTCAAGCCCTCGCTCGGCGCGCTCTTCATCTCGCAGCTGATCGTCTTCGTCGTGTTCCCACTCTTCAGGCGTGGGCTCCGCTGGCTCCCCGTCGTGGCGGTCGCCTGCGGGCTCGCAGGCTGGGGCTTCTACACGCTCCTCTTCGGCAGCGCCGCCACGTAGGCCCTCCTGTTGTGTATAGTGAACCTGATGGTTCACTATACCTCCGCCCCCGTCGACCGGGCCTTCGCGGCCCTCGCGGACCCGACCCGCCGGGCCGTCCTCGAGCGGCTCGGATCGGGCAGCGCCACGATCACCGAGCTCGCCGAGCCGTTCGGCATGTCGCTGACCGGCATGAAGAAGCACATCCGGCTGCTCGAGGAGGCGGAGCTCGTCACGACCGAGAAGATCGGCCGCGTCCGCCGCTGCATGCTCGCGCCCTACGCGTTCGAGGGCATAAGCACGTGGCTGCAGCGGCTCGACCGGTTCGCCCAGGTAGTCGAGCGCACGAAAGGAGACCGATGAGCCCGACCAAGAGCAAGGAAGGATTCACCGCCGAGGAGAAGGCCGCGATGCGGGCGCGCGCCAAGGAGCTCAAGGCGGCCGCGGAGGGAGAAGAGGCGGTCGAGACCGCGCTGAAGAAGATGTCGCCGTCGGATCGCGCGATCGGCGCGCGCGTCCACGAGCTCGTCATGGACGCCGCCCCCGACCTCACACCCAAGACCTGGTACGGGATGCCCGCCTACGCGAACAAGCACGGCAAGGTCATCTGCTACTTCAAGAACGCCGGGAAGTTCAAGTCTCGGTACTCGGAGCTCGGCTTCAACGACGCGGCCAGCCTCGACGACGGGGACATGTGGCCGATCGTCTACGCCCTCACAAAGCTGACGAAGACGGACGAGGCCAGGATCACGAAGCTCGTGAAGCAGGCGGTGAGCTGATGCACGAGACCGTTGTCACCCAGCCGAACGAGCTCGAGATCCGCATCGAGCGGGTCTTCGACGCGCCCCGCGACCACGTCTTCTCCGTCTGGACCGATCCCGAGCTGATTCCCGGGTGGTGGGGTGACGCCACGGTCGTCGAGGAGATGGACGTCCGCCCCGGGGGCCGGTGGCGCTTCAACACCGGCTACGGCGCCGTCGAGGGCGAGTACCGCGAGGTCGACCCGCCGGCGCGACTCGTCCAGACGTTCCAGAACCACCTCCAGACGCTCGAGTTCGAGGAGGTCGGCGAGCAGACGAAGCTGACGCAGACGATGCGCTTCGCCACCACCGAGGAGCGCGACACGACGATGCAGTACGGCGTGGAGGAAGGTGCGAAGGGCGGATTCGCGCGGGTCGACGAGGTCCTGCAGGAGCTCGCGGCGCGAATGTGACCAGAAGTGCCAAAGCCCGCGAACCGCTTGCGCAGTTCCCGGGCTCTGACGCTGCGTACCCTTTCACATCGGGCAGGGGCTCGTCAAGTGGGAACCGTCCCGATGAGTTCCCGGCGCGGCCACGGTCGTAGCTGCGAACCCAACGAGGAGGCGAGATGTCCACCGTTACGTCCAAGCTCAACATCAGCAAGGTCGGCCGGGTCTGCGTGCCCGTCTCCGACACCGACCGGGCGCTCGGCTTCTACGTCGGCACGCTCGGCTTCGAGAAGGTCGTCGACATCCCGATGGGCCCGGACATGCGCTGGGTCGAGGTCCAGGTCTCCGGGGCGGAGACGACGATCGCGCTCGCCCCGCCGCCACCCGGCCAGGACGCCGGCAGCACCCAGACGGGGATCTGCCTCGACACGAGCAGCGTCGACGAAGCCCATACCGCGTTGAAGGCGGCCGGGGCCGACGTCGACGACGAGATCAGCCGCTACGGCGAGCCCGTCCCGCCGATGTTCTGGGTCCGCGACCCGGACGGCAACTCGCTCATCGTGGTCGAGCCGTCCAGCTGAACACCGCGATCGACCTGCGGGCGGTCGACTTCCTGGCGCGCCTCCGGCTTCGGACGGGGGCGCGCCTCGTCCGCGCGCCACGCGAGCTCTGGGAGCTGCTCGAGCTCTGCGGCCTACGGGAGGTGGTCGGGAAGCCCGAACAGCGGGAAGAGGCGCTGGGTGTCGAGGAAGAACGTCAGCTCGACGATCCGATCGCCTGACACCTCGGGGACGATGAGCGCCCACGGCTCGCGGCCGCCGTCCGCCCCCGGCTTGTACTGAGCCCAGGCGGGCATCCCGTTGACGAGGCCGACGGGCACGAGCTTCGAGCCCTTGCACCCGATGCCCGGGCCGAGCCACCAGGAGAAGAGGTTGTCGCGGCCCTTCAGCCAGAGGCTGTACGGCGGCATCGACTGGATGGCGTCCTCGTGGAGCAGCTCGGTGAGGCGATCGATGTCGTACACCTCGAATGCCGAGACGTAGCGGTCGAGCAGGGCGCGGGTCTCGTCGTCGAGCTCCGCGGGCTCGGCGGTGTCGGCGGTGGCGAGCGTCGCGCGCGCCCGCTGAAGCGCGCTGTTGATCGAGGCGACGCTCGTCTCGAGCAGCTCGGCTGCCTCGCTCGCCTGCCACTTCAGGACCTCGCAGAGGATCAGTGCGGCCCGCTGCCTCGGCGGCAGGTGCTGCAGGGCGGCGACGAACGCGAGCCTCAACGTCTCGCGCTGCTCCGCGAGCTCGTCCGGCGTCGGGAGCGGCGTGATCCACGTCACCTCCGGCAGCTCGGCGAGGTTCTCGAACAGCGGCTCCTGCGCGGGCCCGAGGTCCATGGGCCGCGCGCGGCGCTCGCGCCCGGCGAGCGAGTCGAAGCAGACGTTCGTCGCGATCCGGTAGAGCCACGACTTGAGGGCGGAGCGGCCCTCGAACCGGTCGAGGGAACGCCAGGCGCGCAGCATCGTCTCCTGCACCGCGTCCTCGGCCTCGAAGGCCGAGCCGAGCATGCGGTAGCAGTAGCCGGTCAGCTCGCGGCGGTACTGCTCGAGCTCGCCTGCCATGGCTGATTGGGCCGTGGCCACGGCAGACATCCTAGGCGGTCCGTCTCTTGTGCGACAGGTCGAAGCCGAGCCAGGCCGCGAGGGCGGCGATCTCCCTGTCGACTGCCGCCGTAACGGCGCCGCTGAACGGCACGTCCTCGTGGATCGCGTGCACCCGCAGCACCGAGGCCTTGCGATCGGCTGTCGCGTCGAGCTTCCCCACGAGCCGGTCGCCGTGCAGGATCGGCAGCGCGAAGTAGCCCCAGCGGCGCTTCGCGGCCGGCTTGTACATCTCGAGCGTGTACTCGAAGTCGAACAGGTCCTCCGCCCGGTCGCGGTCGTGGACGAGCCGGTCGAACGGGGACAGCAGGGCGGTCCTCCCCTTGAAGCCGCCGTCGAGGTAGCGAGGGTCGACACGCCATTCGCCCTTCACGCCCTCCACGACGGCCGGCTCGCCGGCCTCGCGGACGTGGATCGGCTCCATCGGCATCACCCTCGCCTGCCCTCGCGCGATGCCGAGCGCAGCGAGCCGGCGCTCGTCCTTGATCCGCTCCGCCTCCTCGAAGGAGGGGATCTCGACGCCGGAGGCGTAGACGCGTTCCGGCAGATCCCAGAGCCGCTCGCGGCCGGCCCTGCCCGCGATCGCGATCTCCCCTCGCGCCTGCAGGAACTCGAGCATCTGCGTGACGTTCCGGTTGTTCGTCCATCCGGTCGACGCCCACGGCACGACGCACGTGTCGGGGATGTCACGCGACGCCAGCGGGCCGGAGCGCCCGAGCAGCCCGAGGACGTCCCTCCGGAAGCGGTCGTTCTCCTTCAGCCAGGCTTGCACGCTCGGGTGGACCCCTCGCCCCCGGGCGCCGGCGAGGTAGAGCCCGGCGTCGCTCATCGGCCGGATGAGGGCGTTGAACTCGAACAGTGTCCGGTCCTCTTCGAGCGCCTGCTTGAGCTGCTCCGGCCGGTACGAGGAGCCGAGCCGGCTCCACACGACGAGGTCGGCGCTCGGCGCCACCGCGGCGGTCGGGTCGATCTGCAGGAGGGTGAGCCGATGCACGACCTCGAGCAGGTCCTTCGGACGCGGCGCGTCGAGCAGCTGGGCGCGCACGGCGATCCGGCGCGCCTGCCGCTTCGTCAGCTCGTGCACGTCAGGCCCGTTCGAGCGTGGCGCGCCGGCGGCTGAGCGTCTCGGTGCCACGGATGAGGCTGTACCCGAGCGCGGCATAGACGAGGCCGATCAGCGCCTCCGCCCCGACGAGCCCCAGCACGCTGCCGAACGAGCTTCCGGCGGCGAGGTGCCGGGCGGCGGCGATGCCGTGGGTGAGGGGCACGCCTTCCGAGACCGGCCGCAGCCAGGCGGGCAAGTTGTGGACGGGCACGTTCGCGCCCGAGAGGATGAGCAGCGCGCCGAAGAAGATGTTCGAGAGAACCGCCGTCTCGCGCGCGATCAGCCCGAGCCCCGCGTTGATCAGGCCGAGCCCCGTGCAGGCGAACGCGCTGACGGCGATGACGAGGATGATCGGCGCGTAGCTGGCGGCGGCGATGTGCGTGCCGACGATGGCTCCACCGACGACGAGCGCGAACACCGATACGAAGAAGCCGTTCGTGACCACCGGGAGTGCCCGTCCCAGGAACAGCGGGAGCCTCCGGGCGGGCGTGATCAGGATGTAGCCGAGTGTCTGCTGGTAGCGCTCGCCGGCGATCGTGTTCGCCATCGCGAACAGGCAGGGGATGGCCGCGTACTGCAGCCCGTTCCCGATCACGTAGAAGCTGTCGGACTGGAGCTTCGCCGAGCGCCCGATGTAGACGAAGAGCAGGATCTGGAACACCGGCGCGACGAGGAACGACGGGATGTACACCCACGGGTTCAGCCAGCTGAAGAGCGCGCGGTAGCTGATCAGCCCGCCGACGAAGAAGACGCGGACCGAGTTCACGTCAGCGAGAGGGTTCCCTTGTCGCGCGCGGCGTCGAGCGCGCGATGGACGAGCAGGACGCCGATGAGGACGTAGGACGCGCCGAGCCCGAGCGCCATCCCGATGTCTCCGTAGGAGGGGCCGGCGAGTGCAGCGCCGCGAATGGCGCGGATCCCCCACGTGGGCGCGAGCAGCCACGAGATCGGCCGCACCCAGGAGGGGAACAGCGAGAGCGGGACGAGGAATCCCGCGATCAGCCAGACCGGGTACTCGAGCATATTCCCGAGCGCCCACGCCTGGCGGAAACGGACGAAGAGGACGGCAAGGACGAAGCCGAGCGCGCCGATCGAGACGATCGTGGCGGGCACGGCGAGGACGAAGGCGACGGGATCGGTGATCTGGAGCTGGATGCCGAACGCGAGCCAGCCCCAGAGCAGCGTGGCGACCATGCTGTAGATGCCGATCGTCGCCATCGCGATCGTCAGCGGCAGGAGGACGAGCGCGAAGTGCACCGGCGCGGCGACCTGCAGCTCCAGCGTCCCCGTCCAGCGCTCACGCGCCATCGCACTGCCCGCGGGCGTGGCCGTGTTCGACCAGATCCCCATCACCGCCGCCCCGAGCGACGCGTAGAGCAGCGGCTTCCCGCCCCCTCCCGACCGGAACATGAAGAACGCGACCGTCGCGAAGAAGAGCGGATAGAGGACGCCGAGCCAGCTGTTGAACGACGACCGCATCAGCATCTTCATCTGGAAGAGCCAGCCGAATGCGAGCAGGCGCACGATCCTCATTCGTCCACCAGCGCGACGTAGGCATCCTCGAGCGTCGGCTCGCGCGAGGAGACACGACCGACCATCGAGCCGTCGAGGTGGGCCAGGATCGCATGGACGAGCTCGCGCCCCGGCGAGGTCTGCACGACGAGTACCTGCTTCTGGTCGCGCTCCTCGATGCCGACCGCCGAGACGCCGTCCAGCGTGCGCACCCGCTCCACGACGGCGTCCTCGATCCCGTAGACCTCGATCTCCACGACCGTGCCTTCGCCCACTCCCGCCTTGAGCGCCTGCGGCGACCCTTCCGCCACGATCCGGCCCTGCGCGATCACGGCGATCCGGTCGCACAGTGCATCGGCCTCGAACATGTAGTGCGTCGTGAGCAGAACGGTCTTGCCCGTGGTGGTGAGCGCCGCGATCGTGGCGCGGAGCTCGCGGGCCCCGACCGGGTCGACGCCGATCGTCGGCTCGTCGAGGAAGACGACCTCGGGATCGTGGAGCAGGCCGCGCGCGATGTGGAGCCGCTGGCGCATGCCGCGCGAGTAGCCCTCGACCTTCTCGCGCTCGCGCCCGGCGAGCCCGACGAGGTCGAGCAGCTCCTGGATCCGCTGCTTCTGCGACCTTGGGTCGACGCCGTAGAGCTCGGCGAAGTAGCGGAGGTTGTCGAGGCACGAGAGGCGCTCGTACAGGCCGCGGTCGCCGCCGAAGACGTAACCGATGCGCTTCCGCACCTCGCGGGGCTCGCGGGCGACGTCGAAGCCGAGCACCCGGGCCGTCCCCGACGAGGGCAACAGGAGGGTGATGAGCATCTTGATCGTCGTGGTCTTGCCGGCGCCGTTCGGGCCGAGCAGCCCGAACAGCTCGCCCTTGGCGATCTCGAACGACACGCCGCGCACCGCCTCGACCTCGACGGTCCGGCGGCGCACGATCCCCGTGCTCGTGCGATAGGTCCGCGCGAGCTCCTCGACCTCCACCACGGCCACGCTTCGAGGATACGTGCGCCTGCGGGAGCACGAGCGGGACCGGCGCCGGGGGGGGGGGGGGGGCGCGGGTGGGCCCCCCCCCCCCCCCCCGATGACAGAGGAAGGCCCCCCGGGGGGTGTGCCCCGGGCCCCCGG